>OFGN01001225.1_pt1 | contig 19891 bp, 16 predicted proteins | sample 1521821 | NCBI WGS metagenome assembly OFGN01 (sample SAMEA3504094, study PRJEB24116) | mouse gut metagenome | biome: mouse gut; feature: mouse-associated habitat; material: faeces | place: Denmark | collected 2011
CCGCAGCTTCCCCGCCTGTACTCCCGCAGGCCGTACATCCCAGCGCCAGAACTGCAGCCATCATTAAACCGATCATTTTTACTACTTTCTTTTTCATGACCTCTCCTTTCAAAACAAGTTATGTATGATGGTTTGATTTTAACTTTTCTATCCTGCCTTTAGAATAGAATTCCATTACTGTTTTTTAGATTTTTTTGACCTGAAGATGAAAAAGATATAAATTTTTTTCTCTTCATAGAAATCTTTTTCTCTTATCACAATGCCTTAGCCATACGATTTCACCATCATCCCATTTTCTTTCACCGGATGTAATTTACTACAAAAAAGCCTTACGGTTTTCCTGCCCGCAAGGCTTTTCCTTTCTGTTTCGTTATTCATTCTGTTTTGTTTACACTCTTCTTGTATCCATTCTGTTTTGACAGATTTTCGTACTTTATTGTCTGTCATTTCCCAGACTGAGATTACTCTGCGCCATCCCTAAAAACAGCTTCCGCTTCACATAAATATACGCCCCGGCCAGACTTGCGACCGCCAGTGCCCAGCTGACCGGATACACACTCATCAGCCATTCATAGGTCCTGTCCATCGGGAAAATCACAAACAGCCATACCATCCGCACCCCGCATACAAAAAACAGGCTGAGCAGCGCCGGAAGCAGAGAATGCCCCCAGCCCCTGAGCGCCCCGGACAGCACTTCGATCATCAGATTCAGCACCTCAAACGCCGCAAGGATGGCAATCCGAAACGCCGCGATCCGTATCACCGCATCATCCGGCGTAAACAGCCCTGCCAAATGATATCTGAAAGCAAACGTAACACTGCTGGCGGCCACCGTCAGAATAAATCCCAGTCCCAGACACCACCTTGTTGCGCTCACACATCGCTCCAATTTCCCCGCGCCCAAATTTTGTCCGTTAAACGTTATGCAGGTCTGCCCGAAACCTGCCACAATAAAATACAGGAAAATTTCCACGTTCACGCCAACCGTATTACCCGCCACCACCGTTGCCCCCAGGCTGTTTATCCCTGACTGCAGAACGATATTCGCAATATTGAACAGCATTCCCTGTATTGCCGCGGGAATACCTACCATCAAAATCCCCCTTGCGATACCGGAATGTAAACGTACTTCAGATACACTGATCCGCAGATCGCCCTTTTCCCGTAACAACATGCCAAAAAGCATTAACGCACTGACGATATTGGATACCAGCGTTGCCAATGCAACACCCTCAACACTCATGCCGCAGGACATGACAAAAAAGAGGTTCAGCAAAATATTTAAAACACCGGAAACCAGCAAAACATACAGCGGCCGCTTTGTATCGCCGCCCGCCCGTAATATTGCCGCCTCAAAATTATACAGCATGATAAAAATACTGCCGGAAAAATAAATTCTCAGATATAAAACCGCCATATCCATCACATGTTCCGGCGTACTAACCAGCGCAAGAAGCGGCCTCGTTATCCATTCACCTACGATCATAATGATGGCTCCGCTTAAAACGGCAATTGCTATGGAAGTATGTACCGACTTCCCGATCTGGTCCTTGTTTCCCGAGCCCACCATCCTCGCGATAACGGCGTTAGCTCCCACCGACACCCCCGAAAAGATCGTAATAAACAACGTCACAATGGGGCCCGCGCTGCCCACCGCCGCAAGGGCATCATTCCCCACAAGCCGTCCCACGACTGCAATATCCGCCGTGTTAAACAACTGCTGCAATATATTCATCAGCACGATCGGCAGCGCAAAGAAGAGTATTTTATTCCAAAGTTTTCCTTCTGTTAAATCCGTTTTCATCATACATGTCTCACTGCCGGGATACCGGCTTTTTGTCAGAACCTCCTGTCAGCATCTCCTTACTTTTCATAAATCGGATACTGCGGGTATTTTTCTTCCCATTCCTTTAAATCCATCAGCAAAAATTCATCAATTACCTTTCTCCTGATCTCATTTCTTGCTCTATATTTAAATGGCAATTGTCCCATCATTTTCATAGCCGCCCGTTTCTTTAAAGCATCATCCGTCCCCGGATTGCCTTCTATCAAAAGAACATACTGTACCGGTTTATCTGTCGGATTCTTATTACATGCCCAAACAAGAAACATCGTCCCATAAAACTTTTTAGCCATTTTATTCCAAAATTTTTCCTCCACAAGTTTTTGATAAAAAGCTCGTGGATTATCTGCACTCTCTATATTTGAATTTTTGTACTCCAAACAAATCAGCTTTTTATCTTCCTCCACCACAAAATCTACATCCGATAAGTAATCAGAATACAGATTTGCCAGCTCATGAGGCTCAAATACATCCAAAGCACTTGAAAAGTCAAATCCTATATTTTTATTTTCATCCCACAATACTTTATCGCTTTTTTCCACTTGTATTTTACCACCTAATCAAACATATTATTTTTCATCGCTTCTTCTAAAAGACTCTCATCTGCCTCCACAATCTTGTTCCCTTTCAATATACTGAGATAGTTGGCAGATCTCCCGTAAATTTCTATCTCTCCTTCTTTCAATGTATTATATCGTTTGTCATCTAAAGGCATCTCTGCAAAAGCTCGATATAAATTATGATATAATACCTGTTCTTCTTTTTTTCTTCTAATTTCAAAATATTTCGCTAAATTATAGCTGTGTGTTGCAATAAAAATCTGTATGCCCGCTTCTTCTAACCCCAGTAAAATGTCCACAACAAGAGGAAACAATTCCGGATTCAGATTCGCCTCCGGTTCATCCCACAAAAGTATTGTTCCTTTTTCCAAAAGTCCATTTCTAATTAATTTCCATAACAGCCCTAACTTTCGCAGTCCTTCCGCTTCCAAAGAAAAATCTATTTTTTTGCCATCTTTTTTTATCACATAAAAAATATCATTTTCCATAACAATAGTTCCATCAATCACTTTACTGATTTTTTCCAGAATATGTTCCATGTAATCCGGTAATTCCCTTGCCTCCGGCAAAGACGCGTTCACGATGATATCCACCTGCGTACCATCAAACGGAAGTTTAAATTTTTTGTCCAACGCCAAAAATCCTTTTGAGTGAGACAACATCTCTGTTGTAGGGATATATATCGATTGAATATTTAACCCTGACCACTGATCATTATTTAAAATACCTTTATCGGATAAACTATTTGTAAAAGTATGCACACCATCAGATACCTCATAATAAGAATAACCTTTTTCTTTTCCATTGTTTTTTAATAAATCCGTATCCTCTAAATTGCCGGAAAAAAAGTCAGCGAACCGTTTTGTTTTTCCCACATCTGTCTTCGGTACCGACCATTGTGTCGCCGCATAAATCATTTTCAGCAAAGTAGTCTTTCCCACACCGTTCTCACCAATAAAAATATTAATGCCATCACAAAACCGTAACGCAAATGCATCACCGGTCATCTCTCCCGGTTTCGCTTCAGCTTTATTACACTCTCCGTTGTTCAGACGCCATTGACGCTGAAATACCATAACATTCAAGACTTTAATTGATTTTATTGACATGACCATCACCTCTGAAACTTCATTTTATGTGTTCTGATTTTTTGTATGGCTTGAAAACTCGTTGATAATATCTATTTTCCCAACAATATGTAAATTAAATTCTTCTAATCTTTCTGCCGGAATCCAAAACTCTTTATGATACTCGTCTCCAACCTGATGAATTTCAAATTGCCCACAATAAGTATCATCAATCTCAAACTTTGTCACATACCCTTTATGATCATCGTTATATTTTACATTCCATCTTGATGCAATTTCTACTGCATATTTCTCAGTGAGAACGGGATAAAAAATGGGCTGTTCAGGTAATCTAGGTGGAAATTTGCTATAATTGCTTTCTTCTATGAGTTTTAATTCTCTTGTACCAACAGGTCTATATAATATCATTCCTCCATCTCCTCCACTAATCTCAATTTGTTAATGAAATTATAATCTATTTTAAATGGGTATATAATTCCGAAAAGGGATTTTTTAATCGTACAGCTATTCTTTTACCAATTATACAAAGTATATCAAAAATAAACTTTCCCTACAACGAAAACCTTCGGGCTTATATATTCTTATCTACTAAAAAAACCGTATCCTGCTATTTTGTAATGCAAGATACGGTCATCAACGTCAGGCAATCATTCCCTGCCCAAAGAACCGATATGACTTTCTTAACATTTTATTCCGGCATTCCCCTTCCATATCTTCTCCACTCTGCCACAGATCATATTGCCAAGTCCATAGACAACATTGCTGATAACATACTCGCCGTCATTGACAAACACCTCTATCAGATTCGGCTCTACAAAAATATCCAGCTTATATCTGCCATAGAGTTTCGGTGTACTGCTCATCGTCCGGTGTCCCCGGATATCGCCAAACACCTCCCCGCGGTCCGTGCGGATAAAATCTCTCTCCTCCCGGATCAAAAAACCACCGATATCAAGGCACTCCCCGGGCTTCATCGTCACCTGTATCCTGACCGGCTCCCCGGTTAAAACAGCCGAAGCACCGGCTTCTTTTGCCGCGGAGATACTCTCTTTCTCCACATCATCTCCAAAAAAGAGATCCTGCTCATCCTCCCCCGATATCTCTATCCCAAAATACTCATCAACCGCCGGATGCACCCTGAAATATACATGCCCATCCTTATATTCCACAACCCGCGGCAGGCACATCATACCGTTCCAGGACACGCATCCCGGTTTTTCCACCGCTTTCGGCATCCGCATCCAGGCGATCATAACCCGTCTGCCCTCCGCGTCCACGTTTGTCTGAGGCGCATAGAGATCCAGTCCGTAATCAACATACTGATACTCCTCCCGTGATGCCTCGTGCAGTGTCAGCCTGCATTTCTCCGTATCAAACTGAACAGGCATACAGACTGCATGATGTTCATAACCGCCCGAACTCTCCGTAATATGCATCGCCGAACCGATCAATATATAATTCTCCCCCACTCTGAAAAGATCCGGGCACTCCAGTATCTTTCCAAATCTTCCGCTCTGACAGCGGGACATGTACTGCCAGTTAAAGCCGTCTTTGCTTCGGTAGAACACGGCGCTCCCCATCTCTCCCCGGCTGCTGCTGCCGAGAACCATGTAAAAATCGCCGTTCTCTTCTTTCCACACTTTGGGATCTCTCATATTCTCCGTCCCCGGAATCACAACCCGCTTGCCGCCAAAATTGTCAAAAGCATACCCGTCCTCCGATGATATCATAAGCTGCACGGCGTCATACTCTTTTTCACTGACATGTATATTTTCCGGATTTATTTCCCTGTAGCGGATTCCCGTATAATACAGGTTCATTTTCCCGTCCTGTTCTATGGCGCTCCCCGAAAAACAGCCGTTTTGATCCTCATACCTTGTGGGAAAAAGCGCCGCCCCCATATGCTCCCAATGTACAAGATCCTCGCTGACGGCATGCCCCCAGTGCATGGTTCCCCACACCGGGGCATAAGGAAAATACTGATAAAACAGATGGTACTTCCCTTTATAATAGATAAATCCGTTCGGATCGTTGAGCCAGTTTCCCGGCGCTTTCAGATGTAATGTATCCATACTTATATCGATCTCCCGTTTCCTGACATTCGTAACAGCCCTGCCATGAGCCGATAACTTATCTCATATTGACTGAACATCCGGTACCGCGGAGGGTTCCCCTCCGACGGTCCGCAAAAAATATACTTATTTTACCGCACCGGCCACAACACCGCCGATGATCTGCTTTTGCAGCACAACATACAGAACAAGTATCGGCATCACACAGAGCAGCAGTCCCGCCATAATCGTCCCGTAATCCGCCGAGTATGTGCCGTAAAAGCTGTAGGTCGAAAGCGGAAGCGTCAGCAGCTTTTTATCGGTCAGCACCAGGGACGGCAGAAGAAAGTCATTCCAGAATGCCAGCGAATTTAAAATAACCATTGTGGAAATGATGGGCTTTAACAGCGGCAGCACAATCTTGAAAAAGGTCTGGGTGTGTGTACAGCCGTCTATGTAAGCCGCCTCCTCGAGTGCCATCGGCACATTTCCCTTGATAAAGCCATGGAACATGAATACCGACATTGCCATCGAAAAACCGGTGTGCAGAAAGATCAGCGTAATCCTGTGGTTCAGCACGTTGAGCGTTCCGCCGTAAATGCTGACCAGTGGAATCATGATCGCCTGGAACGGAATAATCATGGACGCCACCATCAGCCCGAAGGTAAGCTTTGAAATCCCGTTGCTGTTGCGGACGATATAGTAGGCAAGCATCGCCGCAAGAAGCGTTACCAGAACCGTTGCCGATACCGTCACAATCAGCGAATTTTTAAAAGCGTTCAGAAAGTCCATCTGTGTAAAGGCCTTTACAAAATTGTCAAAAGAAAGTCCTTTGATCGTAAACAGCCAGGAAAAGGGGCTCTTGATGATATCCCTTTTTTGTTTCAGGGAATTGATGACTACCATAATAAACGGAAACATATAGGCGAGAAAGATCAGGATCAGCCCTGCCATCGCCGCCATATTCGCCGCTTTTTTCTTTGTTCCTCCTACCTGTGTGTTCTTCATTACGCTTCCACCTCCTGTCTCTTCGTCAGATATACCTGGATTCCGCTGATACATGCCACAATGATAAACAGGATCAGCGCCTCCGCCTGACCGACGCCGAACTGCCTTGAAGTAAACGCTTTCTCATACACATGCATCGCCGCCATCTCCGTCGTCCCGTAAGGCGCACCCGCTGTCAGGGACAGGTTCACGTCATACACCATAAATGCCCGGGACAGCGTTAAAAACAGGCAGATCGTGATAGATGACATCATCAGCGGCATAATGATATTTTTCAGTTTCACAAAACCCGATGCCCCGTCGATGCTTGCCGCCTCCATCACATCTTCGGAAAGCCCCATAAAGCCCGCCACATAGATCAGAATCATATAGCCCGACAACTGCCATACGGATACTGCCACCAGCGCGATAAACGCTTTTGTCGGCTCGGACAGCCAGGAGACCTCAAAAAGACTCCACCCGGTACTCTCACCGATATTCACAAACACTCTCGAAAACACAAACTGCCAGATATAACCGAGCACGATGCCGCCGATCAGGTTCGGGGTAAAAAAGCCCGCGCGGAAGAAATTCTCTCCCTTCATCCCTCTGGTCAGCAGATAGGCGATGCCGAAAGCCAACACATTCACGATGATGACCACAAAGATCACGTACTTGAATGTCAGAAGGAGAGAAGTCCAGAACTGTGCGTCCTTCACCACGCCGCCAAAATTTTTAAGTCCCACAAAATTTTTCACCTCAGCCACACCGTTCCAGTCCGTGAGCGTCAGATACACACCATAGAGAAACGGTACGATCACCACTGCAAAGAAGCAAAACATTCCGGGTAATGCAAACATGCAGAAATCTTTTCCTTTATTTTTTGTTCTCATATTCTGCCCCTCCTTTATTCCTGTTCATTCCAGTAATCCTGGATCGAGTTTATCAGTTCTTCTCTGTCGCTCCTGCCCGCCAGATATTTCTGCATCGCCGCTCCCAGCACCGCCCAGTGGTCATTAGGCACGATAGCGGACGCGTTGAATGCCCTGTCATTATGTACTTTCTCATAAATATCGCGGCTCAGCGGATCTGCCGGCTCATAGGGATTGTTCTGAAAAGGCGGGATGATGTTGCAGGTCTTTACCAGCATCTGCTGACCGATCTCACTGTAGACGATCCAGTTCAAAAACTCCTTTGCCGCAGCCTGCTCTTTTTCCGTTGCCACCTGCCCATCCAGCATAACCTGCTTCGACGGAGAGCCCTGAATCTTGCCATTTACAAAATCAGTGTCGTCATTATTCATAAAATACGGAAGAAATCCATACTCATCCTCTTCCTTTGCGCCCGCCTCGGAGAGGTTCGGCCACGCCCAGTTTCCGTTGAACCAGAACGCCGTCTTGCCGTCCGCTAAGTCGATCGCCATCTCGTCATAGTCCGCTCCCAGCGGATCGCCCTTTGCCACATTGTACTCTCTCAAAACATCAAACATATCGAGGAACTCCGACATCCTTCCATAGGAATGCAAATCTGCCTTCCCTGCCTTGATATCCTCAATAACCGTCTGCGCCCCTTCTGAAGTGCCGTCGTAGGTTTCATAGATATACTGCAGTTGGTGGGCGCCAAGAGACCAGTCCTCCTTTGCCATGGATACAGGTCTTTCCATGCCTCCTGCCACAAGTTCATCGAGAAGCGCCTTAAATTCATCCAGCGTTGTGATCGAAGCCGGATCAAAGGCTTCCCCCAGCGTCTCCTCGATCGCCTTTTTGTTGTAGATAATGCCGCGGCCTTCGATGCAGAGCGGGAAGCTGTAGATTTTTCCGTCAATATCCGTCGTATATCCTTCCGCTTCCGCCGTCCACTTTTCATCGGTCAGATCCACCGCCTTCTCCTTCGCCAGCGCAATCACGTCCGTGGTATCCAGGATTGCCAGTGTCGGCGGATTGCCGGAATTATACAGGCTGATCATCTTCGTATACGGCGAATCACCGTCGGTAACCGGCATCACCTCCACATGGACGCCGGACTTCTTCTCAAACTCTGCACCCATCTCGTCCAAAGCCACCTGAATTTCCGCCTTCGTATTGAGCAGAGTAATGCTCGTACCCGTAAGGGATGTGTCGTACTCGAAGGTATCCACGGATGTATCGATGGGCACCTTTTCCTCCACCTCATTGGGATCGTCCGGATCGCTGGCAAACCCGAACCGGCAGCCGGTCAGCACGGTCATCGTCATCACCAGAATAAGTACCGCCGAAACACCCCTTGCCATGACTTTCTTTCTCATCATTCTTTCCTCCTGTTTTATTTTGTGGAACCGGTTAAGTAACCGGTTACTTTTAGATGTTTTCATCATAGCATCGAATCATAAAGGCGTCAATTCACAAAAAAATTTTTGTGAAAAGTATCTCATTTCGCAGACTCAAACTTGTACACCTTTCACAAAACCGGTTACTTAACCGATTACTTATTGCCCGTACTTTTGATTTTTGCTATACTGAGACTATGCATTTTATCATATAAAAGAGGACACCATGGGAAAGAAAAACAACGTAACTTTTGACGATATCGCAAAATACACCAACTTTTCAAAGACTACCATTTCCAGATATTTCAACAACCCTGATTCCCTCACCCTCGAAAATCAGGAGATCATTGCAAAAGCTTTAGTGGATCTGAATTACAGGGAAAACAAGGTGGCGCGCATCCTCGCAAACGGCAAAACGGAATTTATCGGCATCATTATCCCAAACCTGTTTCTGCACTACTATTCGGAAATGCTGGATCAGATTCTCTCTACCTATGAGCAGTTCGGTTATAAATTTCTCGTATTTATCGGCAATGAAAAGGAAGAGGCGGAGCGCCGTTACATCAGAGAGCTTCTGGCATATAACATCGAAGGGCTGATCGTTTTAAGCCATACCATCCCGTCTGAGGAACTTGCCTCACTGGGACTCCCCATCGTTACCATAGAGAGGGAGGACAGATGTGTGTGCAGCGTCAACACCGACAACTACATGGGCGGCTGCCAGGCTGCCGGTCTCCTCGCAAAGCGCCAATGCGACGTACTGATCCATATCAACTCCTCCTGCGACAAAAATGTTCCCGCCTATGGACGTATCCGGGGCTTTTTAGATATCTGCGAGGAAACCGGACTCCCCCATGAACTGATCTTAAAAGAGATGGGCAACAGCCACGAATCTCTCAGGGAGAACCTGACGGAGGTGCTTTGTGAACTGGATCGGAAATATGCGGGAAAGAAAAAGGGAATCTTTCTATCCAACGATACCCAGGCAAATGTTTTCCTGAACCTCCTTGTCCGAAAATACGGCTCTCTTCCCGGAGATTACCTGATCATCGGCTTTGACAATTCTCCCATCTCCAAAGAAGCGCTGATCCCCATCAGCACGATCGGACAGCAGATTGACAGGATTGCAATGGAAGCGGTAAGCCTTCTTGTCGAACAGATGAATGAGCGCAAAAAAAGAAAGCCGGTCCCCTTAAAAGAACCGGTCCATAAAGTGATCTCCCCCATATTGCTGAAAAGGGAAACGACTGAAAGAATCTGACTGAATTACTGCGCTGAAATCTTTTTCCTGACTTCCCGCACTAAAATAAAGCTGCCTGCCGCGGTGATCAGCCCGAATATCCAGAACATGACGGGCGCAAAAACAATATCATACACATCGGGAACCATATTGCTCAGAAAGATTACCCCATTTCCCACCCCGTGAAACAGAACCGGCGCCAGAAAATTATCAAAGTGTACATACACCAGCGCGATCAGCAGCCCGATCGCAAAAGCATACAGTCCCTGCACGATATTGCCGTGATAGACGCCGAACAGGAAAGCGGAGGCAACGATACCAAAGGCCTCCCGCCCGCCGGAGCGCCGCAGCCTGTTATACAGCAGAAACCGGAAAACCACTTCTTCCACCACCGCGGATATCCCCGCATACAAAAACAATCCCATTCCCAGTGATACGGCATATTGTCTTGCCGCTGTCTGCCGATAAAGGTCCGACTGCTCCATCAGCCCGGACAAACTTACCACGATGTTGAAAAAAACAACGGAAGCAGCCGCATAGACCACCAGAGCCGGATAGCGCAGCACCGATCTCCCGGTCCGGATCTCTCCGTTTTCCGGCATCTCCCTCTTTTGGCGCTCCCTTTCTTTCCCCTGCTTCTCCCGCTCCTCACTGATCATCGGTAACAGCACGCCGCAGCCGCCTACCATGGCGATCCCATTCACAATACTGCTACCTTCCTCGATCAAAAATGACATGCCGCCTCCTGCCAGCAGTGTTCCCACCACCATACGGATCACATAATACCCTATATAATAAACCGCAAGAGGCTTTATCAGTTCCCATACCTCAGACATTCCCCGTCCCCGTATCATGCTGTACCCTTTCCTTTCCACCGATCTTACTATTTTACCACAGACGTCCCTCTAATGCCACCAAATCCTTCGGAAACTATTTTTTCGGGCATTGACATTTTTTCATCCCTGCCCTATACTGTTACGAAAGGATTTCCAAAAACCGGACACGCCGGCGTGAAATTCTTACAACTATCATACACTTTGCTAGGGGAGCTGATGCTGAGACTGGCTCATGTGCGGAAACTTCGCTCATTTAGCCTAACCCTTATCACCTGAACCGGATAATACCGGCGTAGGGAAGCATGTTGGAAGGTTTCATAATTTCATACGGGTGTTTTTCTATTAACGATATCTAACGATTTCGCTCTCCGCCCGCCTTGATTCTTTCCACCGTCTTTCCTCCTGGCAAACAACAAAGGAGGTTTTTTTATGCTGTTTCACACGTTTCTTTCCATCTTTGCGACGGAAGTCATCGATCAGGAGTATGGAAATTATTACAATCTCACTCCCACAGGCTATGCCTTTCTGGTCGCCATCATGCTTATTTTGTTACTGGGTGCCTGCTACATTTCCGGTAAAATACGGGAAAAACAGGGAAAATCGCCCATCAGCGCAAAACAGCTCGCTTTCTGCTCCGTAGCCATAGCACTTGCCATGGCCACTTCTTACATCAAACTGTTTGATGCGCCTTATGGCGGTTCCGTAACTTTGTTCAGCATGCTGTTCATCTCTCTGATCGGATACTGGTTCGGCCTGCGGACCGGACTGATGGCGGCGGCGGCATACGGTATCCTGCAGCTTGTGGTAGATCCTTATATCATCAGTATCCCCCAGATGCTTACCGACTACCTTTTCGCCTTCGGCTCACTCGGGCTCTCCGGTCTCTTTCGTGACAAAAAGCACGGACTGGTCAAAGGCTATCTTCTTGGTATTCTGGGCAGGTTCTTTTTCACCTTTTTGTCAGGGATGATCTTCTTCGGCTACTACGCCGCAGGCTACGGCATGAGCGTACCAATTTACTCTCTGGCCTACAACGGCTCCTACATCGGCGCCGAAGCCCTCCTCACCCTTGTCGTTTTAGCCATTCCGGCCGTGCGGAACGGACTTTCCAGAGTAAAGGTACTGGCGGGGAAGTGAGGTAATATGAAAATAACAGGGGGAATCCCTGTTATTTTCATATCAGTTTTCCTGTTCTCTTACGATCCACTTCCCTTTCTGTGGTGATCCTTCTCTTTCGATTATTCCGCTTTCTTTTAGTTTCCTGATATAATATTTTGTGGTATTTAAATTCAGGTTTAATCGTTCCGCAATCTGTTTTTGTGATATCTCAGGTTCTTTTCTGATCAGGTCGACAATGTTCCTCTTCGTCATATATTCATTCATTTTTATTCCATAAAGCATCAGCCTTTTTATCTGATCCTTTTCCGAATTACTTTCTAACAGAACCCGGTCAGCTAATTGTGTCGTATCCTGAGGATCTTGGGTGGTATTTTCCGTAGCTTGGGTGGGTTCCTGCTTAGCTTGGGTGGTTTTTTGCATGGCTTGGGTGGGTTCCTGCTTAGCTTGGGTGGTACTTTGCTTAGCTTGGGTGGTATTTTTCACAGCTTGGGTGGTTTTCTGCTTAGCTTGGGTGGTATTTTCCGTAGCTTGGGTGGGTTCCTGCACAGCTTGGGTGGTATTTTCCGTAGCTTGGGTGGGTTCCTGCTTAGCTTGGGTGGTATTTTGCATGGCTTGGGTGGTTTCCTGCACAACTTGGGTGGTTCTTTGCATAGCTTGGGTGGTATATTTCACATAGTCATCATGCAGTGGAACAACTATTCTGAATATATCACCTTCCGCAAACTCAGGTTCCTTTCCGGAATAACACTTACTGTATTTAAACAAATTGCGCACACCGAAATCCCTAAAGGACAACCTTACTCTTTATACCTCACCACATCCCTGTCCTCAATCGCCTCCGTGGAACTGAGGATCAGCTCCGTGTCGCCATCGATCACTCCCTCCTCGATAGCCGCATAGGAATCATTCTGGTCCAGTACTTTCACATAGACCGCTTCCGCCGCCAGCTCCATTCCCAGGATTCCCGATCTTTCACTGACAATATAGACAAACTTCCGGTGATTGGCATCCTCATGCAGGGCGGCAAGGGGAATACAGCAGGAAAAGGTCTCTGACTGCGCCTCCACCTCAAATTTTCCGCTCTCTCCTATCGTTCCAACCCCCTCCTCCAACAGAATGCGCGCCTCATACAATTCGGGATTTGCTTCATTCTCCGCGATATAATCCACCTGATACTCCTCGCCCTTTCCGTTCCCCAAAGACAGCTTTGCCAGATCTCCCTGATTGACATATTTTTTCTGATCCTTCGTCAGAGAAACCGTAAACTGCATGGGGCTGGATAAATCCGCATAGACAACCGCCGCCCCGTCCGGCACCCTCTCGCCCGGATTTACCTGAATCCGTGTGACAATTCCGTCCGCCTCCGGAAAAACCTTTCCCTCCGCTTCCAGAACCTTCCTGTAAGCGGAAAGCTCCGACTGTAAGGCGGAAAGCTCCAGCCTGTTGATTTCCAGAGAACTGTCAGAAACTTTTTCCGCTTCCGCATCTTCCAGAGTACGCCCGGCATTTTCCATTGCTTTCTCCTTCGCCGCTTTTGCGTCATTCTCATCCAGCGCTGCCGCATTCGCCGCGTCCTCCAAAGAACGTTTCTCCTTCTCCCAGGCGTCACGGGCCGCATCCTCGGCACTGTAATCCGGTTTTGCCACAGGCGTTTTCATATACTCATCATATGCCGCTTTCGCCTGATCATACCGGTCCTTTGCCGCCGACTCCGCATCCCTTGCCTCTTTTATGGCTGCCTCATCAGCCAGTGCCGCCGGTAAAGTCCCGCCGTTTTCCATGCCCTGCCCGTTCTCAGTCTTTGCCTCATCTATCTGCGATGAATCCGCATCTTCTCCGTTCTCTTTGGCTGACGCCGTATCTCCTGACGCACTCACTTCGCCGCCTCCGGCAGGCGCCGCATCTCCCGATGCTCCTGCCGCGGTGCCTGCTTCCAGTTTCTTTACCTTCCCCTGCGCCGCTTCCCACTCCTTCTTAGCATTCTCCATGGCGCTTTTGAGCTGCTCCGCCTCCTTCGCCCACGCCTCATATTTCTCCTGCGCCGCCTTCCGCTGTTCCTCAGAGGTTACCTGCACCGGATTATTTTCCAGTTCTTTCAGATCCCGCTCCCTGGTCTTTTTCTCCAGCTCCGCACGGTCGATCTTTGTCTGTTCCTCCTGTGCCGTCTTTTCGTAATCTTCCTGCGCCCTGATATTCTCCAGTTCATCCTTCTCTTCCTGCAAAGCACGATTCTTTTCCTGATCCCCTATCTGGAGCTGCAGTTTTTTCACCGCCAGTTCCTTCTCCCGCACCTGCTCCTCCAAATCTTCCATATCAATCTCGAACAGCAGTGTATCCGTTGTCACCTTATCCCCCACATGAGCATAGACCGTCCGTACCCGCAATCCGGATAATACGTTTACCGCATACTCCCGTCCCTGGTGCACAATGCCTTCCGCATCCACCTTATGCCCTATCGCCATACGCCTCGGGGTATCCACACTCACCTGCGGCAGTTTCGAGGCATAGACTGCTCTCGAAATCAGAGTACAGGCAAACATAAAGGCAAGAAAGAAACAAAATGCCGTTAAAATTTTTTTCTGTTTTTTTAAAATTTCCATACGGAACCTCCTGTTTTCCTGTTTTTCACTCCTACTCTTTAGCAGCCGCCGTAATCCCCGCTTCTGATCACTCCTACTCCTTCACTGCCGACGCCGTTATCCCCTGCTCGAGGTACTCCCGTCCCGCCAGGAATACAAATACCGCCGGTATCAGCGTAATCACCGCCGCCACAAAGGAGTACCCCGCCTGTTCCGGCCCGATTTCCGGCAAGTACAGCGAAAGAGGCCACAGTGTCTGATCCTCCAAAAACGCCATGGGTTGTTCGATCAGACTCCAGTATTCCAGAAACCCCAGCACTCCGGCAGATAAAATCCCCCCGGAAGCAAGAGGCAGCCCGATCCTGAAAAAAATTTTCCATTCTCCCGCCCCGTCTATCCTTGCCGCCTCAATCAGCCCCTTCGGCAAATTGCAGAAATCCCGGTAGATCAAAAATACCGGAAATGCTGAAAATACTGCCGGCAGAATAATCGCACTGTGGCTGTCCAGAAGTTCCAGGTGATTCAGCACAAGATAACTCGAGAGCATCGTTACCTGAAAGGGCATCAGCATCAATACGATATACAGCGTAAACAAAATCTTCCGCCCCCGGAAGCGATAGACCGAAAAAGCCCATGCCGCCGGAACCGCGATAAAGAACTGCCCGGCAAGCGTCAGGACGGCTATCTTCATGGAATTCCAGAATACCACGAAAAACTGCGGCGTTTGGAATAAAATGCGCAGATAATGCTGAAAGGTCGGATACCTCGGAAAAAACGCCCAGGTGATCAGCTCATCCTGATCAGCCATCAAAGGAAGCAGGCTCTGATTCAGCTCATACCTGCTCATCACGGAACCGCTGAGCAGAAACAGCACCGGCGCACAGAACAGACAGCCCATTGCCAGAAGTATTATTTTTATCAATGCACTTGAAAATTTCTTTCTCATGTTTTATCCCATTCCCGCGCCGCCATCTGCCTATGCCAAGTCGGCATCCGGCAGCACGCAGATGCAAATCTCACGATCTTCACACCTTCCACACCCGCTGCAGCAGCAATATCACCAGAAACAGCACCCCTCCCACGCACACTGCCGCAGCCGCCATCTTATCCAGTTCCAGATTGATAAACCAGTTATTAAACAGATGCTGCAGCAGATACATATCCTCATGAGGGTAAGAGCCCGCTACCAGATAAGCCTCCCGAAATACTTTGAAAGAATTCAAAAAGGAAAGCACCGTGATCGTATAGAGGGAACTTTTCAGATTCGGAAATACCACCCGCCAGAAAATCTGCCACTCTCCCGCTCCGTCCACCCGTGCCGCCTCAGACATACTGTACGGCACCGCAAATATTCCGGCAAGCCACAGTACCATTGTATAACCCAGATTCTTCCAGACATAGCTGAACACCAGTACCCAGAAGGAAGCCCCCGTTCCCATATGATCCGGCAAAATTCCCTCCGGCAGAATCCCCGCCATACACAATATCCCGTTAAAAAATCCCTGTCTGGAAAAAACCATCTTCCAGATCAGCACTACCGTTGCCGCAGGCATCGCGAGAGGAAACAGAAACAATGATTTCATAAGCTGTATCTGCTTCAGCCTGCTGAGAAAAACCGCCATAAAAAGCCCCAGCCCGATCAGAAGGGGCAGACAAACCGCCGTAAACCGCACCGTATTATGTATGGCAAGGCGAAATGCCTGATTGTCAAATACATTACGGTAGTTACGCAATCCGGCCCACTCCCCCGTCACCGCTGTCAGGAAAGAACGCCTTATCACATCCAGAAACGGCAGCAGCACAAATACCGTTACCCCTGAAAAACTCGGCAGCAGAAAAGCGATCCACGCATGGCTCTTGCCTGACGCCTTCCTCCTCCGTTTCATATTCACACCGCCCATTCCGAAAACATCCTTTTTCATCCACATATCCCAATTGGCACTGACTGTCTACCGCTTTCCGCTTGGCCGGATAAACCGATATCCTGCCGCTTTAACAGGCAGATCGCCAACCTCTTACTCCGCCAGATAGACCGCCGCTTTCTTCACAATTTCATCCGCTGCCTCTTCAACGCTTACACCGTCCTCCAGCACCCTGACTCCCGCCTCGTAAACCAGCCCGTCAAGCCAGCCGTTTCCCGTCGCCGGTGTCTCAAGCCCCTGAACCAGTTCCGCAAACTTCCGCTCCTGTGCCTCATCCGGCCATCGCAGCAACAGCTCCTCCTGTGTTCCGTCATTCTTTAGCATGGTCATACTGCCGTTTTCCTCATTCGGCTCAAGAAAATCAAACCGATCTGCAAAAGCCGCCCGATTGACCGGAAAACCGTCATATATATTTTTCTGAACCTCCGCAGAAAACATGGTCCTCAAAAATTCCCTGGCCGCCTCCGGCTCCCCGGACTTAGCGCTGATGCCCGCTATCACCTTCGGCAGAAAAACATTCTGCGCCTGCCCCGGGAAACTTTTGTAATCCATCTCCCCCTCCAGTTCAATAACAGTTGTTACGTTATCAAGACAGATCTGAATCCCGTCCACATAGCCGCAGGCCAGTTTTGCATAGCCTCTCCTGATATTCAGCACATTGTTGCATACCTCCATCTTCTGCCTCATCGGATCAAATCCGTACCGCAAAAGCTCCTCATCCTCCTCCTGCAGTACTGCCATCTCCTCAGGCACCGTTCCCTCATGCTCCGCATCATAGATCCGCTTTGCCTGCGTCAGAAATGCTTCCACAGCCTCCCGATCGATCTGCCCCGATCCATCGATCCACGCGGGGGACGATACCATCCCGAGCAGCCCAAGCAATGACTCCGCATCGTAGATCCCCAACAGTCCGCCCTCCGGATTTTCCTCTCTGAGCGCTTCCGTCCCATCCGCCAGACTCTCCAGATCCGTCATTTCATAAATGACATCTGTGTCACCAACAAGGAGCGGCACCTGTATACACAGAGGCATCGCACAGATTGTCCCGTCCTCCCGCCGAAAGCTCTCCGTCAGATTGGAAAACAAAGCATTTTCCCCATCCGCCGTATCTATCACTTCGCTTAAGTCGGAAAGCAGCCCCTTCTCCATATAGGATTCCATCGGCAGTCCGTCTAATATAATAACATCCGGTCCTTCCCCCGATAAGATTCTGGTGTTCAACTGCTTCACCGCATCCTCCACCGTCACACCGCTCTCAGTTCCCGCCCCCGTCTCATATCTGACATACATGTCAGTATGAGCCTTCTTAAAAGAAGTCACCGCCTGTCGGACGCTGCCGTTCTCTTCCAGAGAATAGATTCGTATCTCCTTTTCCGGCATGGAACGAATCGATTCATCAAAATGATAGCGCACCAGCCCGCCGGCAGGATTAAACTGTACAAGAAACTCCTGTCCCTCCAATGCCTTTGCCGCATAAATGCTGCCATCATCCCCGAAGGTGCTGAGCGCCCCGTCAATGATCTGCTCCATTGTGCTCCCGCCCAGCGCATGGCGGTACAATCCCTCCACACAGGCGATATAAACGATCCCGTCCTCTCCTCCGAACACCGCCAGCGGATAACCGCCGCCGGTATAGCGCACCGTGCCATCGGACAGATATTTCCCGATAAACTCATCCATCACCGTATCTTGCGCCCCGGGCTCTCCTTTTTCCAGATCGTACAGATACACCTTTTCAGAACCAACCGCCATCAGCATATCGCCGCAAAAATCAATATAACCAGCCTCCCGATTCATCACAAAAAGTTCCCGAAGGCTCTCATGTTCCATATCTACTTCATAAATCCTGCCGTTCATATCCCCGGCAAACAATCTGCCGTCGTCCTTGAAACAAAAAGTGCTGATGCAGCTTCCGTCCTCCTGCGTAAAGCCGAAATCCACAACTTTTATCTCTCCATCCGGCAGTGCAAAAATACAGTAATTTCCCTCCTGCCCCTCCGGCTTATCCCCGGGAAATATATCCCGCGCCGCCTGCGGCATCTCCCCCGAACAGGTGACCGCCACTGTCCCATCGGGTGCCATCACCGCCGAAATCGCATATACCCCCTGCATCATCGGAAACCAGGGCGTATCCTCCTGCTGCCAGCTCTCCCCCTGATCTTCGGAACGGTAAAGCCCGCCGTTAAAACTGATGATCGTCATGGAACCGTCCGCAAGCATATTCAGCCCGCCGTTTCGATTGATCTCCTCCGGAAACGCATGGATATCCTCCATATATCGCCCCATACCGCCCGTAACCTGTCCGCTCTCCTCATCCTTCGCGCCCTTCTCCGAATCCGCTCTGCCGCAGCCCGCCGCCAGAAAAAGGCACAAACACAACATGACTGCTGTTATTTTTCTGTTTTTTTCTCTGTTCCAATACATTTCCATTTATCCTCCTGCCGCTTCCTCTACAGCATACCAGAATAATCTCTAAAAAATCTCTAAGCCCTGCGGCAGACACCGAAACAGCCCTCCGCACTGTCAAACAGTTAAAGGGCTGTTTCGTCAGGTCTGCTATAATTCCGACCACTTTATCACTCCGCCAGATAAATCGCCGACTTCTTCACGATCTCCTGCACCGCCTCCTTCGGCGTGATACTGCCCTCCAGGGCTCTTGGTCCGATCTCATACACCGTTTCCGCAATCGTATCATCTCCTGTACTGATTCGGGAAACAGAAGATATCATACCCCTGAGCCTCTCAAACTCCTCCTCCGTTGGCCAGAGCAGTTCTATGCCAAACTCCTTTCCGTCCGGCGTACTTGTGCCGATAGAACCGGCAGACCGTTCGCTTGCTCCTTCTACCAGTCCCGCCCGCGGATTCTCTTTGAGTCCCTCAAAAGACGCCATATTCACCGGCAGACCGTCATACACATCGATATCCTGAAACTCCTTTCCAAACAGATATCGATAAAACTCCACCGCTGTCTCATTCTCCACAGAATTTGCCGAAATTCCGACAAGGCAGTCGCTCAGAAATCCATTGCTTACCTGTCCGTTCCAGACATCAAAAGCAAACTGATCCTCCTGCTCCGCAATGGTAGTCAGCATATCGTACTCAAAATCGACTCCCCGTACTCTTCCCACCGCAAACTTCTGCATCTCCATCATAATATTTTCCGCACTGCCGCTCGTATTACCGTAATATTGCCTGTATTCATTCGTCAGAGAACCGTAGCCGCCCTCTCTTACGCCGAGCTCCTCCTCCGTCACCAGGGCGTTGGCGTCGTAGAGCACCATCCCCGCCCCCACAGCGCAGGGGGTGTTGGGCATGATGCGGATGACGGGCGCCGGCCCGCCGGCCATGGCGGCGATGCGCT
>OFGN01001227.1_pt1 | contig 19875 bp, 17 predicted proteins | sample 1521821 | NCBI WGS metagenome assembly OFGN01 (sample SAMEA3504094, study PRJEB24116) | mouse gut metagenome | biome: mouse gut; feature: mouse-associated habitat; material: faeces | place: Denmark | collected 2011
ATGTGCAACTTTTTCATTTATAAATATTTAGAAATTTAATTCAGCCAACGAGTTACTAAGCTAAAAACAGAATTATGTCATGTATTGTTGCAGGTCAGTCCCGGCGGGAGCTGTAGCATCACCTGTCGATTCACTGCTTTTCCGGGACGGTCTCGGCGGACTCCTGCATCAGCAGCAGCGTGTCGCCGGGGTGCAGCGCCAATCGGCCGTTGGGCACCATGTATTTGTCGCTGCGCTTTATCATGATTACAAGCGCACCCTCGGGCAGTGACATTGAGCCGAGTGTGTTGCCGTTGAGAAAATGCTCCTCCGACAGCACAAGTGTATGGAGCGATGTCGGCATGTCGTCATCGAGCTGGATGCCGAACTCGTCGGCCTGCGGAGCCTCATCCTCCACAAGCCCCAGACGGCGCGCGGCCGCTATTACGGTCGTGCCCTGCACAATCAGCGAGAGGAGCGTTACGACGAATACGATATTGAATATCTGCGACGCCCTCTCCACTCCGGCCACCACCGGATATGTGGCGAATATGATAGGCACCGCGCCTCGCAATCCCACCCACGACACAAATGTCTTCGACCTGAGCGACAGCTTGCGGAACGGCGTCAGCGTAAGAAACACGCTCAGCGGGCGCCCTACAAGTATCATGAAAATACCTATCATCAGCGACACCGGTGCTACGGCAAGCATATCCGCCGGATTGACAAGCAGACCGAGCATAAGGAAAACCACTATCTGCGACAGCCACGTAAGCCCGTCGACAAACTTCGTTATCCCCTTGCGGTTCGGCAGCGAGGCATTTCCCACGAATATACCCGTGATATATACGGCGAGATAACCGTTCCCTCCCAGTTCCGAAGCCAACGCGAAAGTAAGAAACACCGACGCTATGACAAGTATGCCCGACATCGAGGCGGTCTGCGACGGATCTTCGGCCGCGCCCTTTTTACCACCCATGCGCACATATACCCGTATCAACCACTCGGTCAGCTTGCCCATGGCCGCGCCGGCAAGTCCCCCCACCGCAAACTGTAGCAGCAGCATCTTGCACAGCGCCCACCCGCTGAGCGGTCCGCTCAACGTGATGGCGTCGATGAGCACAATTGTAATCATATAGGCCATCGGGTCGTTTGAGCCGCTCTCCAGTTCGAGCATCGGACGCAGATTGTGCTTCAGCCCCACCTTCTGGCTGCCGAGAATACCGAACACCGATGCCGAATCGGTCGACGACATAGTGGCGGCAAGCAGCAGCGACGGAAGCAACGCGAAATGTATATTTGTCCATTCCATCCCCGACAGCCACCAGATGAACAGTCCGGTGAACAGCGCCGTAAGCACCACGCCTATCGTCGACAGCATCAGTCCCGGCGCTATCACGGGGCGTATCGATGATATCCGCGTCGACAGTCCGCCCGAAAATAATATGATGCACAGAGCTATCATGCCTATGAACTGGGCGCTGTGCATATCATTGAAATGTATTCCGAGCCCGTCGACACCGAATCCCATGCCTACAAGCAGGAATATCAGCAGCAACGGCAGCCCTATGCGGTAACTTGTCTTCCCTATCAGTACTCCGGCTATGAGCAGTATCGAGCCTATCATCAGTATGTTCTCGGATGTTATGGCATTCATTTGAGGCAAAAATGATATAGTAGGTGATAAATACAGTTCAAATATACGAAACGCACGGCGATTATACAAATCCGACGCCGTAGGCGCCCTACAATTATATATGGATACAGCCCGTCTCCGCACCCATATTACACACCAAAAGTCTGAAATGTTCACCGGCCACACCTCGGCCTGACCGTCATTTCAGCCCGATAAAACCTTTCGCCATGCGTTTGAGCCGGCTCAGTATATCCCACTTAAGCACCACAAGATGCCCGATACGCGGGTCAATCTCGGTTTTCAGCCTTATGTCGACGACATCAATATTCTCCACGCGCGCTATCAGCTCGCGGGTTGAGGCCGGCAGTTCGGGCAAGCCATCGGGCACAAGCATCGCCACATTCCCTCTCTCCATAGCGAACTTCTCCCACTGCTTCGCCTCTTTTATCGGAATATACTCCTTGTCGACAATATACAGCTCGGCGTAGGTATCGACGTATGCCGGCCCGTGCGACCGGAACAGCCGCTCGAGGTTGCGCCCGCGTCCGCGCGACTCGATGTTGAATGACATTCCCGACAGATTGTCGGCCGTAACTGCGTCGTCATTGCAGTTGTCAAACACGTATCTGACATCAAGCCTCCGGAAATCGATGTCGTCTTTTATAAAACTCGACAGTTGCGGCACAAAGCGCCGGTTGACCGTGTCGGTGAGTATGTCGACATCCAGGAATACACGGTCAGCGCTGCGGCGCCACAGACGCGACATCGCCCATTTGCCCCTGATTGTATCGGTAGCGGAGCCGGTAGCCCGCACTTTCTCTGAAAGCGGAATTCGCCGCGGGATGCACACCCAGTCCGACCATGAAAAATGGTCGGGAAACGCATCCGACACGCTGTCAAGCCCTTCGGCATTACGAAACTGGTAATAGGAACGGCACGACAGCATTCTCGGCAAGGTCCACCCGCTGAATTTCCTCACCCCCTGCTCCGGCAGCATGAAATCCACCATCTTCTCTCTGAACAGCACCACCGTATCCGTATATGTGGTAAGCGTCGAGTATTCACGCATATACCCCAGGATATGCAATGCCCTCTTGATGTCCGACCGCACTACCACCTCGGGAAGCTGCGCCGCATTCTCGTTCATGCGTATTCGCGTAGTGCCCGGCCGCTTCACCGTCTTGGGTTCATAGCCGAGATAGCGTATGACAATCGGATATGACTCATCCTCCACCAATGGCATCCGCCCGCTCGTGGAGGTCAACCCGATAAAATTACCCCTCCGGTCAAACACCGAAGCCTTTGCGAGCGGTTCACCCGACGCTGCATCAACCACAACCGAAGCCTGCTTCTGCGCCTGAATCCCCAATGGAATTACAATTGCGAGCAATATGATGATTTGCCTGAGAATCATCGCACGTCACTTGATTTTACGTCCGTAATAGTATGTATTCCAGGTATCATGCGCATAACCATCTGGGCCGCAGCTGAATGAATCGGCCATGGCACCGTTGATTTTCACGCCGTCGAAATACACATTCCACGCATCCTTGGCATACCCGTCATTGAGCACGCGGAAGCTGTCGGCCGACGCTCCGTTGATTTTCACCCCGTTGTAATATACATTCCATGAATCACGCGCATATCCGTAGCCCGACACCTGAAAAGACTCCGCCGAAGCAAAATTTATTTTGTTTCCGAAATAATATACCGCCCAGGCATCCTTGGCGTAACCGTCGCCAAGCGCAACAAATCCCGAAGGAGAAGCCCCCTCGACCCTGCGCCCGTCGAAAAACACACCGTTGTCATTGACATAATACTGCGGCACGCGATAATGCCGGCAATCATCACGACAGTCACGGCAACCGCAACGTCCCTGGGCGGCAACCGGCACCACCGCCAGCAACATAACCGGAATCAATAATGCAAAAAATCTTTTCATAATCGGTCATTTTATAATATTTCGGGATTTAAGAAAATATCACTTGACAAACATACTCTTACATATATTAGACGCATTCATATCTCCAAAGTTAACGGTAAATTAGACAATATACGCTAATATATGTTAGAATATGTTTTTTCGGTTTCGATGTCACATTTTCTACCGGCAATGCGTCATATAATCGAGAATTCTCAAAAAACAGGCTTTTCAGACAACCATAAAAATCAAAAAATCATGTTACTCGACCAAATGTTTATTACTGTAGCCGTACTTTTGCCGGCACTCATCGTTTGGATATTAACCCGCGCGACAATCAATAAAGACAACAAAAACGCCGAAATCATCATCAAGGCTATCGAAAACAATTCCATAGTCGACACCGACAAACTCGTAAAGGCACTCAGCAAACGCGGCAAGACACCCGGCCAATTGCTCAATCTGAGGCTGCTACGCGGCTGCATCTTCACATTCATCGGCATAGCCATAGCGATATGCATAGCCATAAAGTATTGCTCACTCCCCGAAATCCATATACGCTACAACTCGATGCTCTTATCAGGCATTTCACTTGCAATCGGATTTGCATATCTCGTAGTGTATTTCGTGACTCGCAAATCGGTCAAGGACGATGATTGAGCCTGCCGCCATACTGAATAAATGGACCGACAGCAATTCATCAGTTACGTAGAGCAGAATCAGAAAGCGGTACGCCGTTTTCTGACTGCACTGTGTTGCGGTGACAGCGCGCTCGCCGACGATCTGGCCCAAGACACATTCGTCAAGGCATACCTGTCGTGCGACAGCTTCAGGGACGACCGGCGGTTCACGGCATGGATTTACCGCATAGCCTACAACACCTTTGTCAGCAGCCGTCGCAGCAGCCGCGTATCCGACCCTATATCCGAAGCCGGCGGTATCGACAGCACCGACTCCTCCGACAAGGCATTCCAATATCAGGAACTGTATATGGCACTTGACCGTCTGACCGAAAAAGAACGCTCCGCGATACTCCTCTACTACATGCAAGGCTACGCCGTCAACGAAATAGCCGGAATAACCGGCTCAACTCCCGACGCCGTCCGCCAGCAGCTCACCCGCGCCCGCTCCCACCTCAAAACCCTCCTGAAACAATAAGTATGAACAAAGTACGGAACTGTTATAAATCTTATGTAAATATGACACGTCATGATGTAGGGCCGCACCCCGGTGCAGCCGCCGGACAACCGATAATCAACCTCCGCAACCGGCTGCTCCGGGGAGCAGCCCTACATCATGCAGCCGCCGGTACCAGTTTTGCAACACCCACCGCGCCCGCAATGCCGTAGGGACGCACGGCTCGTGGCGTCCGCAACACATCAACCGACTTCCCGCAATTTTGCACCCCCCTCTCTTAAACACAAAACAATTATGAACGAAGACAACCTCAAAACCCTCTTTGACGACTTCAATCCCGGCCTCACCCCCGACGACCGGTTCCTGTCACGTCTCAAGCAGAACCTCCGCTCCGTAGAAGTCGTAAAAGAACAGATAGCCACGGCACAAAAGAAAAAACGGCTCCCCATCATCATAGCCGCCCTCACTGGCTTCATCGCAGGCCTCCTCTGCACCCTCGCCTACCCCTTCCTCCACACCACCCTCAACAACCTCGTCCAGGCCGGCACCGAAGCCGCCACCCTCATCTCCGACTACAGCCCAATCCTCCTCTACACCCTGATTACCCTCCTGACAGGCACCCTCACCTACATAGCCTACGACCTGACCTCCACCGCCACCAAATACACCCGTGCCCCGGTAAAAAACGCCCCCGACTTATAAATCGATGTATGTTAATACGGTTCAAATTCAAACACTCTATCAATTATTTATATTAACTTTGTAGACTCAAAGAGAAATAAATCATATCAAATCACCATTGTACCAACCATCCTGACTTGATTAAAAAATGAAATGCTTATTGAGAATTATCACGGCGCTTATGCCGGCGATGATTGTCTGCGGGTGCGACGAAGATACGCATGAACCCGAAATTCCCGGCTGTGATTTCGCCGGTCCATACGACACATTTACCTTGGGGGCCGAGTCAGAAGGACTGTCGGCGCCTGATGTCGCCGTAACTATTCTCGCCGAAGACGGCACTGTCTTCACCCGACCAGCTTCCCATACGCGCGACGGCGGCAGTTCTTCATTCTGCCTCGCCACCGGACTGGCGGAAGGTAATTACCGCCTTATCGACGTGAGATATTACATGCCGGAGCACAAGGGTGGCCGACCCGGAGATGCTTTCGACGAGGAAGGCCGACGAATCTTCGGACTCGGCAGCCGCATCCATGTATCCTCCGAAGGAATTGTAGTGACCGACAACTTCAATACCACACTACGCATGGCCGGTCTTGGGTCGAAAGAAAATCCTTTCATCATTTCGTCTCCCACCCATTTCTTCAACTTGATGATGGCAGTCAACGACTATGACAGCAACGGCTACATTACCGAAAATACTTATTTCCGGCAGGTGTGCGACATCGACATGAAATCCATGTCGCGCAGTTGCGACTCCCAGTATGGATGGCTTCCAATCGGATCCGATTCCAACACGCCGTTCAGGGGCATCTTCTTAGGCGACGGCCATGCCGTTAAGAACCTTATCGTCAACCGGCCCTCCAGCGTTGCTGTCGGACTCTTCGGAAACGTACACAATGCATTGTTCGACGGGTTAACCATGCGGAATGCCTCGGTCACCGGACAATATGGCGTAGGCGCTGTTGCCGGCGCGGTAATCACCGCAGGTGACAACGACCGCGGAGAAGCATCCTTCACCGGCTGCCGGATTGAGGACTGCACCGTAACGTCTCCTTCGACCGGAGCCGCCGTTGGAGGAGTGCTCGGAGCCACCGACATGCATTCCCGAACATTGCTGAGCGACTGTACAGTAAGCGGCGGAACGCTTTCCGGCGGAATGAACGTAGGCGGCATCACAGGTGGCGCAGGCCTCTACTCCTCGGTGACTGTCTCCGGATGCGTCAACGAGACCCCTGTCACCGCGTCCCTTTCCGGAGCCGGAGGAATGATTGGCACCGCCGACACGCTTCAGGTAGTGGGCTGCATCAATACAGCTTCAATCCGCGGCGGAGTGTCGCCTTCCGACGGTATGCCGGCCATAGGCACAGGTGGCATTGCCGGCGGCTCCGGATTCTCCTGGATTACAGGCTGTACCAACAGCGGCCCGATTACCGGCCCCGAAGGCACGGGTGGCATAATCGGGAGCACACGCGTCAAAGGCTCCGCCTCCGAATCGTTCATCTATAACCAGACAGTACTCCGCTGGTGCGTCAACACGGCCGACGTCACCGGAGGCAACTTCACCGGCGGCGCTATCGGCGAGGGGCAGGCCGGGACATACGGCGTGGTTAACACCGGCAAAGTCAGTGGTGACAACTATGTGGGTGGTATCTGCGGCGCGTCATCCGTGGCCGTGCTTCACAACAGTATCAACAATGGCGATGTGGAGGGAAACGGGAATGTCTCCGGCATACTCGGCAAATGCACATGGGGATCGCTCGCAATTCTACAAAACGGCGGAGCGGTGACGGCCACGGGAGGCAACGCCGGAGGTATCGTGGCATTGGCCGGCAACAACACCATAATCAACTACTGCTCCAATTTCGGTGCCGTGAAAGGATTCGGTTCTGCCCCTGTAGGCGGCATTGCGGGGGAGATTGGCGATCCGCGCAAATGGACCGGTATGAATATAGCCGAATGTGTGGTAGGCTCGCTTGAATGCGTGATGGGGCTTGTCGGGCCATGTCTTGCGGTAGCCGAGGATGTCATAGCTATCGCCGAAGGCGTCGAGATTGCCATAAAGCTTACCGAAACGGGTATGGAGACAGCACTGCAGACTGCCGACTATGTGCTTGTAGGCTTCAGCGTGGCCGAACTGATTAGCCCTGAAGCCGAGGAGGGACTTGCCGAAACGGCCCGGGTGAAGGTTGACGAGGCCGCCGCCACGGTAAAAGAGACAATGAGTAAGTTGCGGGATGGTTTCAGGGGCGATGCGCCTAACTTCCCGAAGGCTACATTCTGCGACACCTATAAAAACAACGTTGAGCAGTTGGTCTCATGGTACGAGACGGGCGACAATGATGAAATCTTCAACGATGCAATCAACGAGACCCGCGAGAAGCGTGCCGGGGAGCTGGAAAAAGTGGCAAAGGCCAAGGAGATAGCCCATACGGTTGTGGCAGGGGTGGCGGTAGCTGCAAGCACTGTCGCGGCCATAGCGGGAACAGTAGCCTCCGGAGGGACTGCCACGGCGTTTATGCTGGTGGGAGCCTCGGCAGCCCTCGTTGGCGGCGTGAACGCCATCACCAAGAGCTGCGGCGAATTTGAGAAGAACGCCGTAGTAATCTCACAGTGCGTCAACGCCGCGCCGGTCAGTTCGCACGGCAACAGCAGTTGCTCCTCGATATGCGGTAAGATATGCGACGGCATAGTGGTGCGCGACTGTCTCTCGGCCTCGTATACCGACGGTGATGGCTATGACGTGTTTGTCGGTAAATACGGCAGCTACAGTGACATCTACCACTGCGTATCGCTCGTTATGCTTAAGGACTTCGACCACAACTCCGGCTACCTGCATGACAACGTGTTCTGCGACCCTGATTTGGATAAAGGACAGACCTGTGACTACGTCCAAAGCCGGGCGGCTGCACCCGACCGCATGTCCGATCCGTCGGTATATGCACCCTACGGTTTCTGTTTCGGAGCCGACAAAAACTGGATAATCGCCCCCGGCTCATATTTCCCGATACCATCACGGTCGGATATGCAGGAATGACAATGATTGACATCTGATAATTAATAGAGTGATAATTAATAGAGAAATGATTAAGAAGATATATTTGATGTGTGTTGCGGCTATGGTGATGCTGCTGACAGGATGTGAAGAAGAGACACGCAACGCGTCCGGTTACATGGAAGGGGAGGGAGAAGGACGCACCACGGTATTCCATCTCGCTTCCGATGTTATTGAGGGGACAGGAACGGCCAAGGAGGTGGTGTTTACGGTAATCAATCCCGCCACACATTCAACGCACGTGTTCAAAGGGACTGTGACCCACGATTCCGGAATACGTGTCCTCGGACGTGACGGAGCGGCTGTGTGCCGTGTGAACCTCGGCGAAGAGGATATACCTGACGGCATGTATATCGTCAATGTAAGCGGCGAACTGGTACCTGACATCGGCAACCGCAAGGTACGGTTCCGCAGCAATATCGGCACCGAGGAACCGCGTACTGTCTACCCGGACCTCAAGGGTAACGGTACGGAGCAAGACCCTTACCTTATTGGTGACGATGCCGATTTTCAGTCATTCATATATACCCTCCTTGACGATGAGACGAGGGCTTACGGGATCTGGTTCCGCCAGACCGGAAGTTTCGACGTGCCGCGGCGCAGCATGATTATCGACGGCAACATCTGGGCGCCCACCTCATTCTCCGGCATTTACGACGGCGGAGGCTTTGAGTTGCGTTCCCTGACATATCAGGGAGCGTCGGACGGAGGGAAAGATGTCAACATCGGCCTCTTCTCCCGGCTTTTCGACGCCACGGTAAAAAACTTGACTCTCCCTGACGCCCTCATACTGAACGCACATTCCAACGTAGGGATGCTGGCTGGAAAATCGGAGGGTAACTGTACTATTGAAAATATCACCATCAGTGGTACAGTGACGGCCTGCGGACAGAACATCGGTGGTCTTGTCGGGGAGAACGACGGCACGATTACGCTCCGCAGAATAACACTCAATTCATTGGTGGTGAGCGGAAGCGAATCGTCAGCGAATAATGTAGGTGCGCTGATTGGCTCAAGCCATAACGGAGACCTCAGTATCGAGCAGGTTTTTACCCCTGACCACATATTTGGAATAACCGGATTCCGTCATGTGGGCGGCCTCGCCGGAAACGTGACGGACGCCAAGGAGATAAGCGTGAGGAATGTGACGCTGGAGCATTCGGTCGACAGCGAAAGCGCCGGCACAAAGATAGTCTACGCTTCCGACATCGGCGTAGGTGCGCTTTTCGGGTGGATTGACCGATGCACGACACTTGACATCGAAAAGGTGTCGGTCAAGGCTCCGGTGCGTGGACGCTCGGACGCCGGCTTGCTCGCCGGACATGCAGGCGGCCTGACAACCGTGACCGTCAATTCGGCATTGCTTACCTCAGTGGTGAGCGCCGAGGTCTCCACCGGTGGGTTCTTCGGCTATCTGGGCCTTTCCAACGGGGGAACGCTCAACTTCAACGGCAGTGACGGAGGCACGCGGTATGTACTCAAATCATCCGCCGACGCCGAAGTGACGGGAGGAACCCATACCGGAGGTCTGATAGGCTATTTCGAGGCCAACCACGGTAAAGTCAACCTCAACGCCTCGGTTGAGATAGCCGTCAACGTGCGAGGTACGGAGAATGTCGGAGGTGCCATCGGTATGGCCTACAATCTTTCGGGCATGAACGCCGTCAACCTGAATTTTTCATCGAAGACTATGCGTGTGACCGCAAGCGGCAACAACTGCGGCGGCATCATCGGCAACGGCTCGAAAGTCACCGTCAACGGCGGCAACACCGTCAAGCCGCTTGACAGGATTCCCAAGAAAGAGGATTTGAAAGGGGGATTCAATGGAGTGGTGACGTCTAAGAATCACGCCGGCGGCATATTCGGTACTGTCAACGGATCCGTAAGCGGTTTTGCAAGCGGAGCCAACGTCACGGTCACCGACGCAGGCGATGCGGGAGGCATCGCCGGTTATCTCGAGGGCGACATCTCATCGTGTGCCTTTACCGGAGATGTGAATTGTCCGGAAAGCGCCGGTGGAATTGTCGGTGCCACAGTCAACAATATCCATCTCTACGACTGCGTCAATCTCGCCGACCTCAGGGGCGGCGAAAACCTCGGAGGCATATTGGGATATCTGAGGTCTGACGGCAACAAAGACATGAAAATCGAGCGATGCTATAACTCAGGCCACCTGAGGGACGGAAAGAACTGCGGCGGCATTATAGCCTATCCTACCGGGCACGGCAATGGTAACTATTCTTATTACCACCTTGTGATAACAGAATGCGGCAACGGCGGAGACATCGACGCGACAGGCGACGCCCGGCATGGAGCGGGAGGCATCGTCGGTCTGAACGGATATTTCATCACAGAAATCAGCCGCTGCACCAACCACGGCAATATACATGCCTCGACAGTGATGTATTCGATTGGAGGAGTGGTCGGCGTGATGGGTTATGACGGAGTGGAGGGTGGATATTATGTGCGCCAGTGCCGGAACACCGGAAAAGTGACATGCGATGTGGCATCGACCAAGCTTGGAGGCGTTGTCGGCCACCTCCAGCCTCCTATGGGAAGCGGCCCATGGATGGAGAGCTGGATTGAGGACTGCCGCAATGAGGGAGAGATACCGGGCGACCAGAAAGATGATACAGGCGGAATACTCGGTTTTGCGAGCCATTATACGCATATCGACCGCTGCTACAATAACGGCAAGGTGTCATACGGCAACGCAATCGTCGGCACCCACAGCGGGGGATCGAAATTCTACCACGCCGACAACTATTACTATGTAGGGTCAGGAAATGACTGGCCCGGTTCCATCATGGTCAACGCCCAAAATGTCTCCAAGGCCGATACCTATCATAACTTCGACTTTAAGAACGTTTGGGAAATTACAACCTCCGGACCGGTCTTGCGCAATGTACGGTTTTAATGCGCCGACCCGGATAAGAATGCGAAGACTCACCGACAAAACGAGTAATATAGACAATCTCTTAAGGAGGATAGAGTGGAGCGAGGGCGTCCCGCCCTCGTAGTATTATCCTTACATGCTCAACGTTATCACGGGGGCGAGACGCCCCCGCTCCACTCAAATCAGCTTAAGTTAACAGAATTGAATCGCGTCCCTACAATTTTCAGCGAATTTTGACCTCTAATTATAGTTTTGCAACATCCCCGGGCGTAATTTTACTGATTAAACGGGAACTGTAATAGGCACTTAATTTTGGTTTAAGTTTTTTGCAGTACACAGCCCAATGTTCTATTGTCAAGGCTCTTGTACAGTTGTTTATATGTTTTATATAGCTGTTTATAAAAAGTAGAACAGTCCCGGATGTCTGATACATCCGAGACTGTTTTTAAAAGAGTGTCCGAAATGAGACTCGAACTCACACGAGCGAAAGCTCACTACCCCCTCAAAGTAGCGCGTCTACCAATTCCGCCATCCGGACATATTCCCAATCTTGCTTCCTGAAAGAAATGTGAATGGTTTGGAGCGAAAAACGGGACTCGAACCCGCGACCCCAACCTTGGCAAGGTTGTGCTCTACCAACTGAGCTATTTTCGCAAATTGCAGAAGCTCGACGCTTTGGGAATATCTATGTTAAAGAACTCTTTTGGAGCGAAAAACGGGACTCGAACCCGCGACCCCAACCTTGGCAAGGTTGTGCTCTACCAACTGAGCTATTTTCGCGTTTGGGTCATTATTGTGCACCCGTTTTTGTCGTTTGCGTTGCAAAGGTACGCATTTTTTTTGAACTGGCAATAGTTTCCGCCATTTTTTTGCAACTTTTTTCCGATTTTATTGTTTTCATCATCTGCACCATGCCGGCCAAAACGCGGATTTCGGCAACTAATTGTCTAATATACAGCCTAATATTGTCTTAAAATGTATTATCCCGACTTTAGCGATAAAAAACGTAACAAACGCCCTTCCCAAAACAAAATTTCACAATTCAATGTTATTTTATTAAAAATCCGCCATTATAAAACGGTTATAACACTCTCGCGGATTTGACCGAAAGTGTATTATCTTTTAAAAATTCAGAATTATGAACGATTATGAAAGACGGTTGAAGAACCGGGAAAACGAACGTCAGGAACGGCGCGCACGCAATCGCCGACGCGCGCAGATATGGCTTGTCGTCGGAGTTGTCGTATTGATTACCCTGCTGTTCTTTTGGGTAGACATAGCCGACATGCTCGGCTGGGGCGACGGAGCCGCATAACCCACCCCTGACTCTCGGTCACGATACAAGCGACAATTCGCTCAGATACTGCTCGAGCTCGGTCGACGACAGGCGCGCATGTATTTTCCCCTTTACGGCTATTGATATATTGCCTGTCTCTTCCGATACGATTATGGCTGCCGCATCGGTAGCCTGCGATATGCCGAGACCGGAGCGGTGGCGCAGACCCATCGAACGCGGTATATCCGTATCGTGGCTTACCGGCAGAATGCATCCTGCGGCCATAATGCGGCCGTTGGCTATGATCATGGCACCGTCGTGGAGGGGTGAATTTTTGAAAAATATATTCTCGATAAGCCGCGAGTTTATTTCGGCGTCAATCATGTCGCCGGTCTTTTCGTAGCTGTCGAGAGGAATGGCCTGCTGTATCACAATCAATGCACCCGTCTTGCTGCGCGACATGTTCATGCACGCGTAGACCACGGGCATGATCCATTTGTGGGCGTCTTCCTGCGCCGTCACCTTATGATGGTGGAAAAGGTCGCTGATGAAGCGCCATCGCTTCTGCGAACCAAGCTCCACGAGAAACCGCTTTATCTGGTCCTGGAACAGGATGACGAGCACGAGCAGACCGATACTCATGAATTTATCGAGTATGGAACCGATGAGCCGCATGCCGAGAAGTTCCGACGTCACCACCCACACCATTATGAATGCCAGCACGCCGTAGAATATGTTTATCGTGCCCGACTCTTTCATCAGCCTGTACAGATAGTACAGCAACAGGGCTACGATGACAATGTCAAATATGTCTTTTATTCCGAAGGAGTCCATGACGGTAGATTATTTGGTGAGCTGACTGATGATTTTCACTGTGTCGACAGCCGCCTTGACATCGTGCACGCGCAGTATATCCGCCCCGTGCAGAAGCGAATAGGCGTCGAGCACATTGGTACCGAGCAGCGAGTCAATGCTCTGCGGCGCCACGTCGAGCAGACGGTTGACCATCGACTTGCGCGATACGCCCACGAGCACGGGGCATTCCAGCGAGCGGAATGCCTCGAGGTCGGCCATCAGGCGGTAATTCTGTTCGAGTGTCTTTCCGAAACCGAATCCGGGGTCGACAATCACGTCGCACAGCCCCCGCAGCCTCAGGTCGCGCAACACGTGCTGCAGGTCGTTGAGCACGGTCGGCGTAGTCTCGTCGACGGGCGTCTCGGGCGTAAGCGACGAGGAGGCGGGATGCATCAGTATGTATGGCGCTTTCAGGTCTATCGCGGCCTGAAGTATGTCGCTGTCGATATTTCCGGCGCTTACGTCGTTTATTATATCGGCGCCGGCTTCGACTGCCTGCCGCGCCACTTTGCCGCGGAATGTGTCAACCGAGATTATTGCCTCGGGAAATCTTGAGCGTACAGCCTCAACCGCAGGAATGACGCGCGCGAGCTCCTCACGCTCGGTAGCCGGCTCCGAACCGGGCCGCGTGGAGCAACCGCCGATGTCGAGCATCGCAGCCCCCTCCTCCAGCATCCTCTCCGCCGTGGCTACGGCCTCGTCGGCACTGCTGTTGCGCGAGTTGCAATAAAACGAATCGGGCGTGACGTTGATTATACCCATCACCACCGGCTCAAAAAATTCCTTGAGCTGCCCCTTAATGTTCAATGAAAAATATCGGCTCATGCTGTTTGGCTCTTTTCTGCAAAAGTAGCAAAAATTTCGCAGCCTGCAAATTCCATATACCACGCTCCCGATGCGATAATCCCTTTTCTATTTCAACAGTTTTCTATCCGTATCTCCACTTTCAAGAATACTCATCTGATGTATGGCAATCTGATTGAGTTTCATCAATCGTGCCTGTTGCGACATTCCCTGTTCAATAAATACGGCATTGAGATTCTCCATATTGGATAAACAAATCAATTCATTGATGGTGGCATAATCCCGTATATTACCTTTGAGGTCAGGATTAGCATCGCGCCATTGCTTTGCCGTCATGCCGAACATCGCCACATTCAGCACGTCAGCCTCATTCGCATATATGATGCTCGCCTGATCATTGGTAATCTCGGCAGGAATCAGATTATGCTTGATAGCGTCGGTATGGATACGGTAGTTGATTTTCGAAAGCTCACGTTTAGCCGACCATCCGATAAGACGCTGTTCCTCCTCCTTTAGACGCTGAAACTCTTTGACAAGATATAGCTCAAACTCAACCGACACCCAGCTTGCGAACTTAAACGCTATATCACGTTGGGCATAAGCCCCTCCATCTCTCCCTAACTTGTTGATAATGCCTATTGCTCCCGTAAGTTCAATCCATCGGCTCGGACTCATTGTAAAGGAATTTGACCCGGCCTCCCTCAAAATGGGGTCGAATTCGACCCCTTTAAAGTCCGGATTGTTCAACGATTCCCACAAACCAAGGTATTCAAGAGTATTCTTCACTCTAATCCAATTCTTTACAACATCTTTAGGTTCGTCAGGATTCTTCTGGCGGGCTATGTCAGTAATACATATATAATCTATGCCGTTTCTGACCATAGTTCTGATGGGGGTGTCTTTTACAATTATTTTAGCCATTCGGTTGAGAATGAATTTGATTATAGTATTTTCTCTGCTTTCCTGCAAATATAACGATTCTTATCTTATTGTGCAACAACGAGAAAGGGAAGGGTGGTTACGGTACTGCGGGAGTGACGGGACGGTCGAAAACGTCGGGATTGTCAGGAGCCGCATGCCTGCCTCTTTTCGTAGATTTACCGGTCGGCCTGCTTTTCTTCTTTTTCTTGGGCGCGGCTTTTTCGGATTGCACGACTGTATCTGATGATACTGCACCCGCGTTCGGATTATTGACGGCCGTTTCAGTAGCATCCCCGGCTCCGGCCGGGTCGCCGTCGGAACTGCCGCCGGAACGTCCTACAAGCAGTATCACGGCATACACCGCCGCCAAAAACGCGATGAAGGTCAGTGTCGCCATATTGCGCCGTCGAGTAGTTTTCATCTCCGCAATCAATCAAATTGTGCAAGAAGTATGACGGCGATAGCCACAGGCGCTATCCATTTTATTATGAACAGCACGATACGCGTGGCCGCGCTTCTGACCGCCGAACCGTTGGAAAGCTGGTCGGCAATCATCCCCTTGGGTGCGAACCAGCCGGCATAGATGCACATCGCCATCGACCCTAACGGCAGCAATATGTTGGTAGCGACCGTATCGAGAAGGTTGAAGAACGACAGCCCGAATATCTTGAATCCTGACAGGCTCCCCATCGACAGTGAACTCAGCGAACCGAACAGCAGCAGCGGCAACAGCACGGTGAACACCGCGGCGCGACGGCTCATCCTCATCCTGTCCTGGAAAAACCGCACCGACACCTCGGCAATGGAGATGGTCGACGTAAGCGCCGCAAGCAACAGTAACATGAAGAACAGCACCGCCCAGAATTGCGTGCCCGGCATGCGGGTAAACACCTCGGGGAGTGTCACAAACACAAGCGTAGCGCCCTCAAGGCTCTCCCCCTCCATGCCGAACGACGTCACGGCCGGAAATATTATCAGACCCATCATCACCGCCACGACCATATCAAGGAGCGACACAATCGTAGCCGTGCGGCCGAGTCTGGTATTACGCGGAAAATAAGCGGCATACGTGATAAGGATACCCATGCCGAGACTCAGCGAGAAAAACGCCTGCCCCAATGCGTCAATCACCACGCCGCCGTCAAGTTTCGAGAAATCGGGACGCAGGAAAAACTCCACACCCTCCGACGCTCCCGGCAATGACAGTGCCACCGCACAGAATATTACCAGTATGACGAAAAGCAACGGCATCAGCACATTGGATATCTTCTCGATACCCTTCCTGACACCGCACAGCAGCACAATCATGTTTATGGCAATCATCAGCACCGTATACAGTATCGGCTTCCAGTCGCCCGACACATACTCCTGCATCTTGCCGTCGAAAGTGGCCGTCCCCTCCGATATTCCCGCGAACAGATCTCCGGAAATGGAGTTGACAAGATATTCGAGAGTCCATCCCGCCACTACTATATAGAAACAGAGTATCATATACGAGGCCACAAGTCCTGTGCCGCCTACAATCCACCATTTCGTGCGGGGAGATATGCGCTTGTAGTCGCCCACCGCGTCCGTCCCGCCTTCGCGCCCTATGGCGAACTCGCCGAGCATCACGGGTATGCCGAGAAGCAGCACACATATAATGTATACCAGAAGAAACGCCGCCCCACCGTTGGCCTGTGTCTCAGCCGGAAAGCGCCATATATTGCCCAGACCGACAGCCGACCCCACAGTGGCCGCAATCAAACCTATTTTTGAACCGAATTTTGTTGCCATCAGCTATAATTTGCAACAAAATTATACCATTCGATTAAGTTTTGCAAATATTTTCATTCATATAAATCATATTTATAACAATATGTCAATATCTTAACTCAATTTCACACTATCGCCGATACCATATTTTTCGCCGAAACCATATTTAACAGACGCATGGTAGCGATATATCAATATTTTTCGGTAAATTTGCAGCCGTAACATTATTAATATAGCTATTTACGCCACAACCTCATCATTTTTTGCAATGGCAACAAAACCGTCAATTCCAAAGGGTACGCGCGACTTCTCGCCCATCGAGATGGCTCGCCGCAACTATATATTCAACACCATACGCGAAGTATTCTCGCTCCACGGCTTCTCGCAGATAGAGACCCCGGCGATGGAAAATCTCTCCACGCTCATGGGCAAATACGGCGACGAGGGTGACAAACTCCTGTTCAAGATACTCAACTCGGGCGACTTCCTCAAAGGCGTGGACCACGCAATGCTCGACGACGAGACCGCAACCCTCCGTCTGGCCGCCAAACTGTGTGAGAAAGGATTGCGCTACGACCTGACGGTGCCGTTCGCACGCTACGTGGTGCAGCACCGCGCCGAGCTGCAGTTCCCCTTCCGCCGGTTCCAGATACAGCCCGTATGGCGTGCCGACCGTCCGCAGAAAGGACGTTACCGCGAATTCTACCAGTGCGACGCCGACATCATCGGCACCGACTCCCTGTGGAACGAGGTCGAGCTTCTCGACATCATCCGCGACGTGTTCTCACGCCTGCGCGTCAACGTGCTCATCAAGCTCAACAACCGCAAGATACTGGCCGGCATCGCCGAGACTATCGGTGCCCCCGACCGCCTTGTCGACATCACCGTGGCAATCGACAAAATCGACAAAATCGGTATCGACAATGTAAATCTCGAACTCAAGGAGAAAGGGCTGACCGACGAGGCTATCGCCACCCTCCGCCCCATCCTCGAGCTTTCGGGCACCAACGAGGAGCGCATCGCCGCACTCCGCACCGTATTGGCCGGAAGCGAAACCGGACTCAAAGGCATCGAGGAAACCGAGACCATACTCCGCCGTGCAGGAGAAGGCAGCGCGCACATCGAGCTCGACGTGTCGCTCGCACGCGGCCTCAACTACTACACCGGTGCCATCATCGAGGTAAAGGCGCTCGACGTCGCCATCGGCAGCATCACCGGCGGCGGCCGCTACGACAACCTCACCGGCGTGTTCGGCATGCCCGGAGTGTCGGGCGTAGGCATCTCATTCGGCGCCGACCGCATCTACGACGTGCTCAACGCCCTCGACCTTTACCCCTCCGAAGCCACCGCCACGACCAAGGTAATGTTCGCCAACATGGGCGAGACGGAGACCGAAACCGCCTTCAATGCCGCCAAACAGCTCCGTCAGGCCGGCATATCCGTGATGGTCTACCCCGACAACGCCAAGATGAAAAAGCAGTTCGGCTACGCCGACGACATGGCCATACCCTACGTGGCAATCATAGGCGAAACCGAAATAAAAGAGAACAAAATCACCCTCAAGGAGATGGCTACCGGCACTCAGGAAATGCTCACCGTCGAGGAAGCCATCAACAAAATCAACTCTCTCTAAACTTCCATAATTATGAAAAAGATATTGTTATTGATAGTGGCGATTGCGGCTCTTGCCATCCCCGCCAAGAGTTCGGCACAGTTCCGCTACGGCCCGACAGTCGGAGTTGATTTCTCGACGCTCAAATTCAAACAGGACCTTTTCACCGTCGACGCCTCCACCGGATTTCAGGCCGGCGTGCAGGGCGAACTCATGTTCCCCGGCATCGGATTCGGCATCGACATAGGCATGCTCTACAACCAGCGCGGCGCCACTCTCCACCTCGGCCAGCGCGAGGTATGGGCATCGCAGGGCTACACCGACCCGCGCTGCTACCTCCACTACATCGAGATACCCGTCAACCTCCGTTTCAAATGGACCCGCATGCAGGGACTCGAGGACTACATCGCCCCCTACGTGTTCGGCGGCCCCTCGCTGTCGTTGCTTGCCGGACACAGCAAAATCGACGCGCTTAAATACGCGTTCGGCGAAATCGGCCTCCAGTGCGGTATCGGCTTCGAAATCATGCGTCGCTGGCAGATCCAGGGCTCCTACACCTGGGGTATGACCTACGCCCTCAAAACCAAACTCCTCGACGACTTCAGCGCCCAGAACCGCACCTGGTCCATCCGCGCCACCTACTTCTTCTGATAAGCAACTAACTCGATATACTTAATCGCTGTTTAAACTGAGTGGAGTGGGGGCGTCCCGCCCCCGTGGTATTATCTTTATAACAGAAAGTTACCACGGGGGCGGGACGCCCCCGCTCCACTCAGTAATGCACATTTTCACCCTCCGTACGCCGGCAGCTGCGGTATGAACTTATAGCTCTTCGTGGCGTAGTCGATGGCACAGCAGTAATGCCTCAACCCGTTTGACACGGCAAGATACCGCGCGCGAAGCACCATATTGTAGCGTACTATCTGGTCGAATACATGCTGCGTGATTTCGACATACGGCGCCTTGTACTCCACGATGATATACGGCTCGCCGTGCTCGTCATACACCACCGTATCCGCCCGTCGCGACAGGCCGTTCAGCCGCAGCGACACTTCATTGCCTATTATCGTAGCCGGATAACCGAGCACGCCGCTCAGATAGCCCACGAAATGCTGCCTGACCCACTCCTCGGGCGTCAGCTTGACGTAGGCGTTGCGGCACACATCATATATGCGCACCATGTCGCCGTCGCGCCGCAGCCTCGGGGCGACAAGCGGCGGCAGATTAAGTCGGGGAAAGTTATCCATATCGTTTCGTGTTCGGAAATTTTTGTGTAAATTTACGCAAATAATTAGGGTGTTCAGTTCTATGTTCCAAAATTAGCTCGCTTTATTGAGTGTCTTGGAG
>OFGN01001246.1_pt1 | contig 19633 bp, 20 predicted proteins | sample 1521821 | NCBI WGS metagenome assembly OFGN01 (sample SAMEA3504094, study PRJEB24116) | mouse gut metagenome | biome: mouse gut; feature: mouse-associated habitat; material: faeces | place: Denmark | collected 2011
ACTCTGCATTCCTTGCACAGAAGGATGCCCCCATTGTTTATCAATGTCGTGCAAACGAATATTCTCGATGCCATAGTGCCGGCAAATTTCATCCATGGAATCAGTTACCTCTTCGGATAATTCAGAATTGGTAATATTATAAATCCTGGCCGCAGGATAGAGCTGCTTGAGAGATGCAAGCAGATAGCAAAAGGCAGGACGGAAGCTATACAAATCGGCTTTCGTCCAGCCATCATATTGGTATGCGCCAATGGGAGCACCTGCCCAACTGTCATTGGTACCGCCAAAAACAAGGATTATGTCGGGGGTGCCGAGGTTGTGAATACGGGTGATAAAAGAACGGTCGGAGTAATCAGCTTTCTCGTAACCGGTATGACAGACGGTAGAGCCGGAATAGGAATTGTTGCGTTCCAACTGAAAGCCGTGCTCATGGATGAAACGGTACCACCAGGTTTCCTCCACCTTTGTCACATCATTCTCTTTCTTTTCGCCGGGAACTCCATACCAGCAGAGATTGGCGGCAGGAGAGACATGACCGTAAAAAGTGGAATAGGAATCGCCAAGAATAGAAACTTTCTTTTGAGCAAACACCCCTGATATAAGGGTCAGGGAAAAAACAACCAGAAAAAACAAGGATTTGCAGTTCATAATAGATAGATTTTTATGTCGTATGCCGCAAAGTTATAAAGTTTGTCCCGGTTTGACGGCAAGAAACCGTAGTTTTTTTTGCCATAGCCCGCTTATATGAAAGCCCCTCTACCATCGGATTCCCACAAAAAAAGGAAATGCCGGATTGATAGAGGGGCGAGAGAATGAAGATGAGAAAGAGTATATTTTACTCCCGCCCTCCACCGAGGGCTTGATAGAGGTTGATGATACCTTGTATTTCATCAAAGCGGTCGGCTACCTGTGTCAGTTGGGCAGAGAGTAGCCCCTGCTGGGCAGTGAGCACTTCCAGATAGGTGGAAGTGCCGTGTTGCATCAGTAACCGGGTGCTGCGGACAGTAGTTTCCAGTGAAGTTATCTGCCTTGCGCGGAGCTCCGTCTTTCCACGGGCTACCTGCACTTGGGTCAGAGCATTGTTCACTTCGCTACCGGCATTGAGCAAAGCTTGCTGAAAAGCGAGCCTGGCTTCTTCCTGCTGTGCTTTGGCTATCTTGAGCTGTGCCACGTTCAGCCCTTTGTTGAACAAGGGTTGTGTCAGCGAGCCGATGGCGGGGAAGAGGAGTTTTCCTGGATTGACAATCATGCTTCCTGCCGAGTTGGTCCAGCCAGCTGTACCGCTCAAGGTGATGGAGGGGTAGAAAGCAGAACGGGCGGCATTGGTGCTGTAGAAAGCGGATGCCAGCGAGAGTTCGGCACTTTTCACATCGGGACGGCGGGAAAGCAGTTGCAGAGGTACGCCCACCGCAAGTTCCTGCGGGAACTCCTGCCCCGCCAACCGGCCACGCTCAATGGTGCCCGGAACATCGCCCAACAGAATGGAGAGACTGTTCTCCACTTCCTTTACCTGCTGCCGGAGGTCGAGCAGCGAAGCTTCCACCTGACGACAGTTGGCTTCGGATTGCGAGACACTCGCCTCGTTCGTCATGCCTGCAGCCATCATGGCTCGCATGGTGCGTACACTTTCGCGCCAACTGGCGGCTGTTTCTTCGGAAATGCGGTATTGCTCGTCGAGCATCAGCAAGGTGTAGTACAGATTGGCCACATTAGCTATCAGCGAAGTGCTGACGGCTTGTTCGTACTCCAAGCTTTGAAGGTAGAGCGCTTTGGAACGGCGTTTGGCATTGGTCAACTTACCAAAAATATCGACTTCCCAACTTGCCGAGGCAATGCCGGAATAGGTCCACGAGCCTTTGGAATTGTCGAAACTGCTGACGCCACCCTGCGGAGTGAGCATAAACGAAGGCAGGTACGAAAGTTTGGCCGACATCAGCGTGGCTTCTGCCTCCTTGATACGTTGTTGGGCGGAAAGCAGGTCGGTGTTGCCTTGCAAGGCTTGTTCGATGAGCGACTGTAATTGCGGGTCCGTAAAAAGCTCGCGCCAGGAAAGGGAAGCGATGGAGGTAGTGTCCGATGCCGCAAACAGACTCAGGCTATCCAGACTTTGCCCATCCAAATCGTGTCCATAAAGTCCATCGGTCGTGATGTCCTCCGGGCGCTGGTATTTGGTATAGATGCCGCAACTGGTCAGTACCAAGCCGGCGACAGCTAATAATATGAATTGTTTCTTCATTATTTTTTTATGTTAGTTACGCGATAATGTACTAATGTGATTCTTCTATCTCCTTCCGGCTTACTTTCATCTCTTCCTCAATCTTCTTTAACTCGTTTGGAAGTTTGTCTGCTGGACGGCATGTAATAATGTTTTCCTTCTCCTCCGATGAGAGCACCTTATCCTGCACTTCCTTATTAAACGGCTTGACAGTCTGTCCATACTCACCGCGCAGTACCGCCTTTGTCTCCTTGGTAGCCATCTTGTATCTCTCGCCCATCAGCACATTAAATACCGCCTGTGTGCCGACGATCTGGGAAGAAGGCGTAACCAGAGGCGGCTCACCGAGATCCTTACGAACATTGGGGATCTCACGCAGCACATCTTCGTACTTGTCTTCCGCGTTCTGCTCCTTGAGCTGGCTCACCATGTTGGAAAGCATACCGCCGGGTACCTGGTACAGCAGTGTCTTGATATTTACGCCGAGCACCTTCGGGCTGAGCAGTCCGGTTTCCAGACATTTCTCTCTGTAAGGGCGGAAGTAATCCGCGATTTCAGCCAGCAGATTCTGATCAAAACCGGTGTCATAGGGAGTACCCTTGAAAGTTTCAACCATAACTTCCGTAGCAGGCTGGGAAGTACCGAGAGCAAACGGAGAGATCGCGCAGTCGATTACGTCCACGCCCGCCTCTACGGCTTTCAGATAAGTCATGCTTGCTACGCCGGAAGTATAGTGGGTGTGAAGCTGGATCGGAAGCTTTGTAGCCTCTTTCATGGCTTTGATCAGTTCCGCCGCTTTATAGGGAACCAGAAGCCCCGCCATATCCTTGATACAGATGGAATCCGCACCCATCTCCTCGATCTTCTTCGCCGTGCTTACCCAGTAATCCATTGTATAAGCATCACCCAGCGTATAGGAAAGAGCGATCTGGGCATGGCCTCTGCCCTCTCTCGCTTTGATTTTGTTCGTTGCGTTTACCGCTTCCTGCAGGTTCCTTAAATCGTTCAGGCAGTCGAAAATACGAATAATATCGATACCGTTGGCGATGGACTTCTCCACAAAGCTGTCTACCACGTCATCCGCATAGGGCCTGTAACCAAGAATATTCTGTCCTCTGAACAGCATCTGCAGTTTTGTATTTTTAAAGCCGTCTCTCAGCTTACGGAGCCTCTCCCAGGGATCTTCTTTTAAGAACCTTAAAGACGCATCGAAAGTAGCGCCGCCCCAGCACTCTACGGAATGATAGCCGATTTTATCCATGGTTTCCACAATGGGAAGCATCAGATCGGTAGGCATTCTCGTAGCAATCAGAGACTGGTGGGCATCACGCAGTATTGTCTCGGTAATTCCAACCGGTTTTTTAATTTGTTCTGACATTTTATTTCCTCCAATTAAAATTTATGAAATAAGCTGTGTCTGACTCGCCAGGGTGAACTTTACTCACCCTTTAAAAGACACCGAAGATAGCCATAAAGGTTCCGGCTGCAACTGCCGTACCGATAACGCCGGCAACGTTAGGTCCCATCGCATGCATCAGCAGGAAGTTCGTAGGATCTTCCTCCGCGCCCACTTTCTGGGAAACCCTTGCCGCCATAGGCACTGCGGATACGCCCGCGGAACCGATCAGCGGATTTACCTTGCCGTGAGTGATCTTGCACATCAGCTTACCGAAGAGCACGCCTGCCGCCGTACCGAAAGCGAATGCCACCAGACCGAGGATAACGATTTTGATCGTATCCCAGTTCAGGAATGCTTCCGCGGAAGTGGTCGCACCTACGGAAGTACCAAGCAGGATAACAACGATATACATCAGTGCGTTGGAAGCCGTCTCCTGGAGCTGTCTTACCACCCCTGATTCACGGAACAGATTACCCAGCATCAGCATACCAACCAGGGGCGCCGTTGTGGGAAGGATCATACATACAACGATCGTAACGATGATCGGGAACAGGATTTTCTCCAGTTTGGAAACCGGGCGAAGCTGCGCCATCTTGATCTGACGTTCTTTCTTTGTTGTAAGCAGTTTCATAATGGGCGGCTGAATGATCGGCACCAGGGACATATAGGAATATGCCGCCACGGCGATCGGTCCGAGAAGCGCCGTCTGTCCCAGTTTTCCCGCAAGGAAAATGGAAGTCGGGCCATCAGCACCGCCGATGATGGAAATAGCTGCAGCCGCCTTGTCGTTAAAGCCCATCCAGATCGCTCCGAAGTAAGCCATGAAAATACCGAACTGTGCCGCCGCACCTAGCAAAAAGCTCTTTGGATTGGCGATCAGGGGACCGAAGTCCGTCATCGCGCCTACACCCATGAAGATCAGGGAAGGCAGGATCGCCCACTCATCCAGCAAATAGAAATAATACAGCAAGCCGCCGGCGCCATTGGCCGATTCCTCAATACTCATCATAATATCCGGATAAATATTGACCAGCAGCATGCCAAATGCGATCGGGGTAAGAAGTAATGGTTCAAAGCCCTTGGCAATCGCAAGATACAGAAATGCACAGGCAACAATGATCATCGCATAGTTCCCGGGTTCCAGATTGAAGAACGCCGTCTGATGAACCAGATTGTCCAGTGTAGTTACAATATAATCCATTTCTTAGCCTCCTGTTGTTTTATTATATTACTGCATCTGTACACTGTAACTAGTTCAGAGTTGCCAACAATGCACCTGCCTCAACAGGATCGCCCACAGTCACATCAACGCTCGCAACAGTACCATCCTGCGGCGCAACAACAGGGATCTCCATCTTCATCGCTTCCAGAATCACCACTGCATCGCCCTTCTTCACCGCCTGACCTACATTCGCTTCAATCTTGAACACTTTGCCTGCAGCACCTGCTTCAATTTTCACGCTCCCTGCTCCTGCTGCCTTAGGGGCTGCGGGAGCTGCCTTCGGTGCTGCCTTGGGAGCTGCAGGAGCTGCTTTCGGTGCCGCGCCTGTGGATGCTCCCTCTTCTACTACTACATCATATACGTTGCCGTTTACGGTAATTGTATAATTTTTCATTTTGATTCCTCCTGAATTTATGAGTCCGTTTATATTTTACTGATTCCCCGCCATCGCAGGGATGCTTTTTGCCCGTATCGCAAAACTGCCCAAATCATTCTATCGTCTGATGATAGACCTCACTACATAACCATCCGCCGATGCAGCGCCTTCGCTTGCCGCAATCGCTGCCGCTATTACCGCGATCAGCTCTGTATCATCCGTCTCCGCTTCCACAACCACCGGCTGTACCGTCTTTGCAGCTGTCTGTGCTCTTTCTGCCTCGACCGGTTTCTTCTGGAATTTCTTCTGAAGCTTCGGAATGAAGTTAAAGCAGGAGATCAGTCCGTAGATCAGAATCAGCACCGCAAACACGGTTCCCATACCGAGCAGCGTATTTAATGCCGCTTTTGTCATCAGCTCGCTCATATCGTAATCTGCAGTAACGCTGATACTGTCATAACCGTCTTCCGTCAACACAACTTCCACCGTGGCAGTTCTCTGCTTATTGCCTTTATACACTTTGTCGCCCTGCATTTTCACTCTGACGGTAGCCTTGTCCTCCGTGATCACAACTTCCGTCTGATCCGTCAACACAGAGACAAAGTTGCCTAATTCTTCTTCCGTACCGCCAAGACTTCTCACACCGGTAACAAGCGCCGAAATATCCTCCTCGACATCCTCCACCGTCAAGCCAAACATCTGCAATGTCTGGGCAAACTGGCTGCTCTTTGTATACTCGGCGTATTCCTCTGCATACGCTGCCAGAGCCTTTCCCTCAGATGCCGCCGCCTGCTGCATGCCGCCCATATCTTCACAAAGTGTTTCCACTTTTTCTTTTGCTGCGTCCTTTGTGATGAAACTGTTTTCCGTCATCTCCGGGCCGCAGGCCGTCAGTCCAAGGATGCAGACAAGCATGGCAAAACATATTAAAAGTTTCTTTTTCATATATGAAGCATCCTTTCTAGACTGTTCCATGTTTCTTGTCCGGACAGTCTTGTTTCTTTGTATAAAGCATCTCAAGCGCCCCGATCACATATTTTCTGGTATCTGCCGCTTCGATGATGCTGTCCACATAGCCCCTTCTCGCCGCGCTCTGTACGTTTGCCTGAAGCTTTGCGTACTCCGCTGCTTTTTCATTGATCACATCCGCGCCCTTTCCGTCGTACATGATCTGCGCCGCATGTTTCGCATCCATGGAGCCGATCTCCGCTGTGGGCCATGCAAAAGTCACATCCGCACCGATGGCCTTGGAGTTCATCGCCACATAAGCGCTGCCGTAAGCCTGACCGATGATCACGTTCACTTTCGGCACGGTAGCCTCCGCAAACGCCGCCGTCATCCTTGCCACAGCTTTTGCCATACCTCTCTCCGCACACTTGGTGGAAGCATAGCCCTTTACATTGGTGAGCGTCAGTACGGGAATCTCAAAAGCGTCGCAGAACTTCACGAAGGAAGCCGCCTTCTCACAGCCTCTTGTAGAAAGTACCGCGTCAAACTTCTCCGCCACATTGCCTTCCGCATCACAAACTTCCGTACGGTTCGCCACACAGCCCACCGTAATACCATCCAGTCTGATAAAGCCCACTGCCATATTTTTGCCATAGTCAGCCTTTATCTCAAAAAACACACCGTCATCTGCGATCTGGGAAAGAGCGATGGAAGTATCCCCCACACAGTTTGCCAGCTCAGCGGATGCTCTGTTTAAATCATCATCACAGTCTGCCACTGCTTCGTCATCACAGTTTGCAGGCAGAAAGCCGATCAGTTCACGGATCTTTGCATAAATCTCATCTTCTTCTGCCACCACGTCCACGATGCCGGCCTCTCCGCTCTGGAAAGCCGCCGCAGAAGTATCACATCTGCCGATCTCATTTCCTTCGATGGCATTGGGAGAATTCACGAACAATTTTGCTTTGGTGCTCTCCATAAAAGTAAAGTCCGTCAATGTCGGGAAAATGGCAAGACCGCCGCCGCAGTTTCCGAAAATGGCTGTGATCTGCGGAATCATACCGCTTGCTGTGACCTGCTTGTTATAGATCTCACCGAACGCGTTGAGTGCGTCAGCGCCTTCCTGTAATCTCAGTCCGGCGGAATCGATCAGCCCGATCACCGGTGCTCCGGTCTTCATCGCCAGATCATAGAGGTTTGTAATCTTTTTTGCATGCATCTCGCCGATGGAACCGTTTAATACGGCTGTATCCTGGCTGTAGACATATACAAGATTACCGTCGATCACTCCATATCCTGTGATAACACCATCAGAAGGAGTCTCTGCCTGTTTCAGATCAAAATCAGTAGCTCTCGCTGTCACGAGCGCGCCGATCTCAACGAAACTGTTTTCATCGAGCAAAGCTGTAATTCTTTGGCTCGCTTTTGAAGTAGTGCCCATATCTGTTCCTCCATTTATAATAAAAAATAATAACTACCTGAATGGCAGGACCAAAGTCCCCCATGTTGCATACTGGATTAGTATAACACAGGTTCTGAAAAAAACACAACAAATTTTTTCAAAAAAACAGAGAAAAACACAGGCTTTTACGCCGCCAGCAGATACTCTTGTAAAATGTACATTCCCATATAGCGCCAGTTTTTTCTGGCCACATCCTTTTTCAGCACGAGTTCAAATTCCTGTACCGCCTCTCCGTTTACCCGGTATATGACGCTGCCTGCCTTCATACCCTTCGCCACCGGTGCCTGAAGCGTTCCCGCATAGGAAACGTCGATTCTGACTTCATCTTCCGCACAAAGCAGATAATTTAACTCCTCTGAAAGCTCGCCGTCTGTCTCCTCCCCGTCCTTTTTTTTCATCTCCAGTTCCACTGTTACCTCCGCATAGGGATCATACCTTTCTCCCGCCGGCTGCCCTTCAAAAACTTTCACCGGCTGTAGCGACACCTCTTTGTAGATATTCTGCCAGCTATAATTTTTCAGTCCGTATTCCATCAATTTTCTTGTATCCACCCATTTGTAGGTCTTATGATTGGGCCATCCGCAGGCTAAGAGCGCCACAATAAAAGTACGGTCCCCCTGTCGCAGCGCCCCCACATAGCAATAGCCCGCATCCCCGGTAAAACCTGTTTTCCCAGAGAGTGCGCCGTCCATCATATTCAGGAAGGCATTGTGGTTGACACAGCTGTAGCTGCGGCTTCCCTGTCTGTTTGCAAAGCTGTAATTTGCCGTCCTCGTGATTTCCAGAAATTTCTCCCGTTCCGGCGAAATCATAATACAGTAGCGCATGATCCGCGCCAAATCCTTCGCCGTTGTCGAATGACGCACCTCCACACCGTCTACCACTTCCACCGCGTCCAAACCGTTTGGCGTAATAAAATGGGTATCCGTACACCCGATCTCCCCTGCTTTTTCGTTCATCAGCTCCGCAAACCCCTCCACAGAGCCGCCGATATGTTCCGCAATTGCCACAGCGGAATCATTGTGGGATTCCAACATCAGAGAGTACAGCAGATCTTCCAGACAGAATCGATCTCCCTTATTCATTCCCAGGTGCACCTGAGGCTGGGAAGCCGCATGGGAAGAAGCCTCCACCTCATCTGTGAGACTCCCGTTTTCCAGCGCCAGAATACAGGTCATGATCTTCGTGGTGCTGGCCATCGGCAGCACGGTCTCCTCTTCCTTTCCATATAAAACACGCCCGGAATCGGCATCCATGAGTACCGCTCCCCGGGCGTACAGATCAAGGTTTGTCTCTTCCGCCTGTACTGCTGGCTGACAGGACACCATTCCCGTGATCAGAATCATTATGACTGCAGTCAGACTCCATTTTTTGAACTGCGTTTTTCCTCGCTTTCTTCCATTTCTTTTCCTGTCTGAAGATTTTTGTCTTATACTCTCCCACTTTTTCAACATGCGCATCTCCGGCGGCTGCCCGCGGCCCGGCCTGAGACCGCCCCGTACAACTGCCTTTTTGTCTGTCCTTACGGCTATTATATGGCGCTGTATTTTTGTTCATGACAGTGCAACATACGCAATTCATACTTTTTCCTGCTTTTCGTCCTGATCCACTGGAATAACAGATCCCATGTCTTTTATCAGATATCCACCGTCTGTCTCGCCTCAGCCTCGGCCTGTTCTCTGAACTCCTCCACCTGCACGGGATTTAATTCCGGCAGATCACTCAGACTTTTTACGCCGAAGCTGCGTAAAAACTGTTCCGTCGTCCCGAATAACATAGGCCGTCCCGGCGCATCAAGCCTCCCCAGTTCCTGTACCAGATCATACTCCACCAGCCTGTTCACCGCAAAGTCACAGCTGACGCCCCTGATCCTCTCAATGTCTAACTTTGTCACCGGCTGTTTGTAAGCGATGATCGAGAGCGTTTCCAGCATGGTGTCAGACAGGGTATATTTTCTCGGTGTCTTTGCAATCTTTATTAGATATTCATACATCTCATTTTTGGTACACAGCTGCACCGCATCCTCCAGCTCGATCAGCTCAATCCCCTTCTCCCCTGCCTGATAGGACTGTTTCATTTCCTCTAACAGTTCTCTCGTCTGTTTTTTATCGCACTCGATCACTTCGGCAAGGCGGGATATTTCCACAGAGTCTCCCATTGTAAACAGTATCGCTTCCATCACAGCCTTCGCTTTTTCTCTCTCCACGGTATGCTCTTTCCCTTTCTCTCATGACCTTTTTATGTAATAACCGGCTCTTCCTTTACGGTAATCTGTATATCTCCAAACAGATCTTCCTGACTGATCATGATCTTTCCGATCTTCATCATCTCCAGAACAAGCAGAAACGTCACGATGATTTCCATTTTACTGTTCTGCCTCTCTAACAGTTCCATAAAAGAACAGTACCTGTGTTTCAGCAGATAATTCTGCAGGTAGATCTGCTTTCTATCCAGATCGATCTCATCTTTCTCGATCTTACCGAAACTGCTTCTGACCGGATCGATCTTTTCCTCCTGCCGCTTTAACATAAAACGAAACATTTCGTTCAGTCTTACAAGCGTCGCCTCCCCGATCAGTTCTTCGTAGTTCACAGGCGGCCTGTACTCCTCGATCTCCTTCGGCAGACGGGGCTCTCTGTAATAAGCCTTCGCAGCGCTCATATGCAGATCTTTCAGTTCATAGGACATGTATTTATAGATTTTGTACTCCAAAAGCTTCTGCACCAGCTCCGCCCTGGGATCCTCCTCCTCGCCCTCCTCATTCACTTCCACCGGCAGTAACATCCTGCACTTGATATCGAGAAGCGTTGCCGCCATCACAAGAAACTCGCTCATCACATTCATGTCCTCGGATTCCATCTGCCTGATATAGTCCAGATACTGTTCCGTAATTAACGTGATCGGTATATCGTAAATATCTATCTTATTTTTATCGATCAGGTGCAGGAGCAGATCAAGAGGCCCCTCAAACACCTCCAGTTTTACTGATATCGCCATAGTTCACCTTTCCTGTATTCCGGCCTGTCCGGGTTCATGATTTACACATCTGCTGCTCCCCCGTCCTGGTTATGCGCGGATGCTTCCTCCCCGCCCTCCTGTTTCGCATGAGTCCCTGTCTCCAGCTCAATCACCACAACCTCCCCCGGATTAAAGAGCCGCACAGGGATCGTATGCATGCCCAGACCTCTGCTGACGACCATGCGGCTGCCGTACTCCTCAAACAGACCGCCATCGTAATGCGGGAAAGGCCGCAGTGCAGGCGATACGAGACCCTTATAGCCGGGAATTCTGGCCACGCCTCCATGCACATGTCCCGAGAGGACAAGATCCGGCTTCCAGCCCGCATAGTCCGGAAAATATTCCGGGTTGTGGGCAAGCAGGATCTGAAAAGACGCGCGGTCCGCTTTTCCGATGCTCTCCGAAAGATATCCTTCCAGCAGCTTTCTCTTTCCAAATCTTTTATAATACTGTCTGTCCAGGTTTAAACCGGTGATCCGAATCCCGGATTCCTGCAGGCTGACGCTTTCATTGTTCAAAAACCGGACGTTGCTTTCCTCAAAACATTTCATATAATCCTGATACATCGTGCCATAGGTTTCCGGGTAGATACCGGCACGATATTCATGGTTTCCAAACGCATAACAGACCGGATACTTTTCTGCGCATTTGAGCACCAGCTTCGCCCCTTTCTCAAAGGATACTCCCGGCTTTGCCTGCAGCATATCGCCGCCTATCAGGATCAGGTCCGGCGCCAGTTCCCCGATGGCCTGAAGAAGCTTCTCATTGCCGATACCGTATTCCTTATTGTGCAGATCCGTCAGAAAGACGATGCGGCAGTTTTTTTTCAGCCTGTCCGACTGAAATGCATACTTTCTGATGACAAAACGGTTGCTGTCCCAGATCATCACCCAAAGGAAGACAATGATCAGGCACACAAACAGTACAAGCAATATCGTCTCTATCCAGGTACTGTCTATCCCCATCATTGTCCTCCTTCTATTTCTTACCGATCTTAGATTGTAACACACAACCCTCTGCGTTGTCCACCTGCGATCAGGCCGACAATAAAAATTCCAGGAACGCTTTTTTCACAAAATCCCGGTAAACTGCCTCTGGAATATCCTCCTCAAAAAGGATCGGAACACTGCCCAGCTTGTTGCCCGCAAGCAGATAAATTGCTTCACCGGCCACATCCCCGGCTTTCACCGGCGCCTGTACCTGCTCCGGCAGAGAAATAATCTTCTCCACACCGTCCAGATTCTGACCGGTGGTATCCAGATAACGGAACGGCGTCTGATAAGCGACCTTTACTTCCTCCACGATAGCACCTTTGATGGGCACATTCGGCAGCACATCTTCGTTCTTATCCTCGTAAATATGGCTGACGCTGTACCCGTAGCTGAGCAGCGTGATCGCCTCCGCAAACCGTATCTTCCCTTCTTCCGCCCCCATCACCACGGCGATCAGATCCATATTGTCCTTTCTCGCAGTGGCGGAAAGACAGAATTTCGCCTTGCTGGTGGAACCGGTTTTTAATCCGGTAGCCCACTCGTAACTTTTGAGCAGTTTGTTGGTACTGGACAGCGTAAAGGTCTCAGATCCCCTGTTTGTGGTATGGGTAATATCTTCCATCCAGATGCCTGTATAGTCAAAGATCTTCGGATACTTTGTGATCAGTTCTCTGGACATGATCGCCACATCCCGTGCCGTCGTATAATGGCCGTCGGAATCCGTCAGCCCGCAGCAGTCCTCAAAATGCGTATTTTCCATACCGAGCCCTGCCGCCCTCTGGTTCATCAGATAGACAAATTCCTCCTCGCCTCCCGCCACATATTCTGCAGCCGCCACCGCCGCATCATTGCCGGAAGCTACTGCGATGCACTTGATCAGCGTATCCAGTGTCTGGATCTCTCCCTCCTCCAGAAACACCTGAGAACCGCCCATGGACTGTGCGTGCGCCGAAGTGCGCACCTCATCTTCCAGTTTAACCTTGCCATTCTCCAGATAATCAAAAATAACGAGCAGCGTCATTATTTTTGTAATACTGGCAGGACTTCTCTTCTCATCGGCATTCTTTTCGTAGATGATCTGCCCTGTGGAAGCCTCTATCATGATCGCCGACGGCGCCGTGATCTCCGGCCCCGCTGCCCGGGCAGGCAGGAAGCTTTCCGCAAAAATTACCCCCACAAGCAGTAAAGAAATACAATCCGCAAACAGACGGCATTTTCTTTTGCCTCTCTCCGTATTTTCTCTGTATTTATGCTTTCCCATGAAATAACCCGTCATGTAAGTTTCTCTGTCAGAACCTTACACTTCTCCTCTTACCTCGTTTATTCCATGTATATGCACAAAAACCGAAAGATATTGTAATTTTGTTTTACAATTCAGTCCCGAACTTTGCATTGTACTGTTGCTTTCACCGCAAACTGCCGGGTATTTCACTTCACAGGATGTTCCCGCTCATAGGCTGCATACAGATCCGGCCGTCTCTCTCTCGTCCGCTCCTTTGCCATCTCAAGCCGCCAGGCATCCACCTTTGCATGATCGCCGGATAAAAGGATGGGCGGCACAGCCTGTCCGTTCCAGATTTCCGGCCTGGTATACTGCGGGTACTCGAGCAGATGATCCGAAAAAGATTCCGTCTCTCCGGAATCCTGATTTGTGAGCACACCGGGCACCATACGTGCAATGGCATCCACCATGACCATGGCAGGCAGTTCCCCGCCGGTAAGCACATAGTCGCCAATGGATACATAATCCGTCACAATGGTCTGCAGCACCCGCTCATCTATCCCCTCATAATGGCCGCACAGAAAAATAAGATCCTCTTCCTCCGCAAGCTCCCTTGCCATCTCCTGGTGAAAGACGCATCCCTGAGGCGTCACATAGATCACCCGGTTTCTGCGCTTATCCGGTCTGGCCTCCCGCATCTTCCGCTCTGTGATCCGTCTCTCCGCTTCCAGATAAGCGTCGTAGACCGGCTGAGCCTGCATGAGCATCCCCGCGCCGCCTCCGTAAGGGTAATCGTCCACTTTTTTATGTTTATCCTGCGTATAATCTCTGATATTCAGCGCTTCCAGACTGATAAACCCCGCTTTTTCCGCTCTGCCGATAATACTTTCCCGCAGTCCCTGCAATACCATATCGGGGAACAATGTCAGAATGTGAAAATTTGTCATATATCTGTCCTCTAACTCAATCACTTTCTTTTGACAAAATCTGTTTATCTCACAAGGTCAAGCAGTCCTTCCATCACATGCACCGTCACACGTCCCGTCTCCAGGTCCACATCCTTTATACAGTCGCGGATAGCCGGAAACAGCACCCTCCTTTTATCCTGCAAAGTGATCTCGTAGACATCATTCGCCCCGGTTTCCAGAACATCCGTCAACGTTCCCAGTTCTTTACCGTCCTCCGTCACCACCGAAAGTCCGATCAGATCCGCCTGATAGTATTCATTCTTTTCAAGCGGCACGGCCTGCTTCCTCGCAATCCACAGCGTTGCTCCCCGATATTTCTGCGCTTCCTCCGGGCTTTCGATCTCTGCAAACTTTACAATGACCATGTTTTTAAAAAAACGGGCGGACTTAAGATGCATTTCCCGTTCTTCTTTCTCTGTTTTTAACACCACTTTCTTCAGCTTCTTAAATTTCTCCGGTTCGTCCGTCGTCGGAAAAACCTTCACTTCGCCTTTGATCCCATGTACGGAAGCGATTGCCCCCACCTGAAATTCCGTCTGCATGTTCCCTGCTCCCCCTGTGCAAAAGATAAAGCAGGTGCTCTGCAGAGTACCCGCTTTGATATCTGTTTCTGCTTTTATTCAGATGATTTCCACATCCACTCTCTTATTGTCCTTTGTGGAAGCCGCTTTCACAACAGAGCGGATCGCTTTGGCAATTCTGCCCTGCTTTCCGATCACCTTGCCCATATCATCGGCAGCCACATGAAGTTCGATGGTAATATTTTTCCCCTCACCTTTTTCGGTTACGACCACTTCTTCCGGATTATCAACAAGCGCTTTTGCTATTACTTCAACTAATTCTTTCATTCTGACAACCATGCCCTTTCCACACTACTCTTTCCAAAAGAAGATCTGAAATCATCCTATTTTTCGATCCCTGCTATCTTGAAGAGCTTTTCCACAGTATCTGTGGGCTGTGCGCCTGTCGCCAGCCATTTCTTGGCAAGCTCCTCATTGATCCTGATCGTGCTGGGCTCAGTCTTGGGATCGTAAGTGCCGATCTCTTCAATGAATCTGCCGTCTCTGGGGCTTCTGCTGTCAGAAACCACAATTCTGTAAAAAGGAGCCTTTTTCTGTCCCATTCTTTTTAATCTGATTTTTACCATGTCTTTTTTCCTCTGCTTTCTTTAAATTAGTATTGTTATATTTTTTTCAGCTATACACGAATTTCTCATCCGTGCAGCTTTACTACCTTGAAATAATATCGTAAGACAATCCTGTATTGCTGCTGCCGCATCAGGCGGCCTTCTCTTTATTTAAAACGGAAATCTCCCGCGGCCGCCCAGGCCGCCCATCAGACCGCCGAAAGAACCTCTGCCTTTTTTGCCCATCATACCCTGCATCTGCTTCATCATCTTCTGGCTCTGCTCGAACTGCTTTACAAAACGGTTGACCTGCGCAATATCCACACCGGCTCCCTTTGCGATCCGGTGCTTCCTGCCGGGATTAAGCAGTTTCGGATTAGCCCGCTCTTTCTTTGTCATGGAGAGAACAATGGCTTCATTCCGCGCCAGATCCTTTTCATCGATGGCAGAAGCGATATCCGCCGACTTACCACCAAGGCCGGGCATCATGGCCAGCAGACTGCCAAGGCCTCCCATGTTCCGCATCTGTTTCATACTCTCCAGATAATCCTCAAAGTCGAACTTGCCCTTCTTCATCTTTGCGGCCATCTCTTTTTCCCTGTCCGCATCGATCTCAATATTTTCCTGTGCCTTTTCAATCAGGGAGAGCACATCCCCCATGCCCAGAATCCGTCCCGCCATACGATCCGGATAAAACTGTTCCAGATCGGAGAGCTTCTCGCCCATACCCACGTACAGGATCGGTCTGCCGGTGACGGCTTTTACGGAAAGAGCTGCACCGCCTCTGGTATCGCCGTCCATCTTCGATAAGATAACGCCGTCTATCCCGACTTTTTCATCAAACTCCGAAGCCACGTTGACCGCATCCTGACCGGTCATCGCATCCACCACGAGAAGCGTCTGGTGCACTTCCATGTTCTCCTTAATCTCCTGCAGCTCCGCCATCATCTCCTCATCGATATGAAGACGGCCCGCCGTATCTAAAATCACCACGTTGTGCCCGTTTTTCTGAGCATGCTCGTAGGCGGCCTTCGCGATATTCACAGGTTTCTGGTTCTCTCCCATAGAGAACACGTCCACCCCCTGCTTTTCCCCATTGATCTGCAGCTGCTTAATCGCCGCCGGACGATACACGTCGCAGGCGACTAACAGAGATTTCTTGCCCTTCAGCTTAAACTTACCCGCCAGTTTTGCGGTGGTCGTGGTTTTACCTGCACCCTGTAAGCCACACATCATAATAACGGTAATGGATTTTCCCGGCTGAAACTGGATCTGTGTGGTCTCCGAACCCATCAGAGCGGTCATTTCTTCATTAACGATCTTAATCACCATCTGCCCGGGATTTAAGCCGTTCATTACATCCGCGCCGATGGCACGCTCTTCCACAGATTTCACAAACTTCTTTACTACCTTAAAGTTTACGTCCGCCTCCAGAAGCGCCATCTTCACTTCTTTTAAGGCAAGCTTTACATCCTCCTCGGTCAGACGTCCCTTGCCCCGCAGCTTCTTAAACACATTTTGCAGTTTATCCGTTAAGCTCTCAAAAGCCATCTAAAAATTCTCCATCAGTTCTGCAGTGAGCTCTCTGATCCTGTCCAGACACTCTCTGCATGCATTGTCCGGCAGACATTTCGCCTCATCCGCCAGGCTGTTTATCTGTTCCATCTTCCTTTTTGCTTCCGTAAACTTCTGCACAAGCCGCAGTTTTTCCTCATACCCGGCAAGCAGTTTATCACAGCGCCTGATCAGATCATGTACGCCCTGCCTGCTGATCCCGTACTGCTCTGCGATCTCCGTCAGGGACATATCGTTGTAGACTGCATCCTCATAGACGTTTCTCTGATGCTCTGTCAACAGCTCTCCGTAAAAATCATATAAAAGTCCCTGCTCCACGATCTTTTCCATGACAGTCTGCCTTTCCTGCCGCCAGAAACACCAACCGGAATTCCAAAATGTTTCTGCTATGAGTTCCGCATATCTCAAGCCACAAACTATAATCTACACCAGAAACTCCACCCTGTCAAGCATTTTTTCTTGACAGGGGCAAGTCTTTTTCCTTCGGTTCTCCCTTTTCCACAAGTCAATGTGATGCCATAACTGCCCCCTGCTATTCAGTATCTTTTCCCCGATTTACCAAATAAAACTCATCTGCCCATCTTTCAAAGATTTTACTTTCCTCTCTATCACCTTATCCCCGGGCCCCACCACACCGCACAGCAGAGGCGATGTCGGATCGTATGCCGCCGCGTTTCTTAGTACGGTTTCCTCGTTCCTGTTTGCATAACAATACCGGCACCCGTTTCTACAGGTATGATAGAGTCCTGTCTCTATGCTCTCAAAACAACCGCACGCTGCACGTTGGTTCTTATCCTTTTTGCCGACCAGTCTGCACCCGATGATCTGTTCTATCAGCTCTTTATCAATACAGCTTCCCGGTTTTACGCCTGCACTGCTTAAATCCGCCTGCTCCGCGCAGGATACTGTCTCCATGCCATGCCTGCCCGCGATCTCTGCCATCCGCCCGGTAATCTCAGACATCTCCGCATCAGAAATCGTCTCAACCTGCAGGGCAGCCATATTCCGCTGTATCTTTGGATAAAAGTCTAAAAAACTGATCACAACTCTCTTTGTACAGCCCTCCAGTCTCTGCGCAATTTTTTCAAATGCTCTCACCTGATATTCCAGAGTATATTTTTTATTTTTCAGAATCGGGTCATAGCGCCAGATCACTCTCTGTGCGCCGATCCTCTCAGAAAGCTCCCGAAAAACAGGAATCAGTTCCTTTTCCTTGTCCGGAAGTCCCGGCTCCATATCCCTTCCGTAACCGGTCAGTGTAAACTGAAAATAAAAGGAATAGTCTTTCAGCTCATCCAGTCGTTCCAGCATACCAGCCGGGTTTTTTGTCCAGAATACAATACAGTCCACAACTTCCGGTGAGAGTTCTATCCTGCTGATCTGATGCGCATTCATCGGATTTCTCACATAGAGAAACCCCTCCTTTATTCGATTATAAAACCAGTCAGCATAATAATTCGGTATATCCGTTCTTCTGCTTACGCTTAAAATCATATGACATTTCTCTCTTTCAATTCTTTTTCCCGCAAGAAAAGCTCGGCCGTCTTGTAATGCTGCCATGTTTGATCTATCTCCCGCAGTTTCTTTGCAAATTTCTTTTTGAGAGTCCCCTTGGTGAACCGGAACATTTCATCTGTTCCGGTTTCAATGTGCAGGCATCCGCCTTTTTTGTCACCCATGGATATACAGCATAACTGCTTCATTCTCATAGCCCACACCATTTACAAACTGGGGGATCCTGCCCGCCAGCATATTCTCATCCGCAAGGTGTGCATGTCCTGCCACAATACAGACGACATTGGAAAACTGTCAGCCGATGTAACCTCATTCTCATCCCGAAACATGTCAATCCTGGGCAATGCATTTTCTGTGATCTATCTGTTCTCTGTACCGTCCAGATAGATCACATGGGTGTCAGAAACAAACAGAATATTGTATTGTATGTTCCCGCAAAAAATACAACTTTTTGATAATTGAAACACAAAAGGGGAAAATATGGATAAAGATCAGGCTCAAAGAATTCCTGAAAATGGCGTGTAAAAAACCGCACAGGCTTTTCCTCCTGTGCGGCTCTATCGTTTTTAATCTTTATTTTCATCTGCTATACAGTCTCAGTTTTCATTCAGTATATTCTGAATAGCGCCCCATTCGATCACCGGCACATTTCGCTGTGTCACATTTGCAGTTTTCTTTTTCTTGCTGTTTATCTTTGTGATATTCACCACAAAGAATACCACCGCCACCACGACACTGATGCCGAATGCGGCAATTGCAATCTGCATCGCATTGTCTACGCCTGAGAAGAAATAGCATCCTGCCGCCACGATCAAACCGACGATCAGGCTGACGATCGAATTTTCAAACAGTTTATCTTTCAACCCGCTGACAGCCCAGGACTGTGGCTTATGGCAGTGAGGACATTCATCCTTAAACGCCGTATGAAAAATCTGTTTTTCCGTCGCATTTTTATAGGCTTCCTTTGCATCCCTTACGAGATTTTTATGCGCCTGCTCATTCAGTTTCTGCTGCTTATTGTACTCAAGATCTCTGTAATTGCTGTTGATCTCAGCCTCCATGCCGACGATCGTTGCCTTCAGCGTTCCGCTGTCCTTCATACACTGCTCGCATTTGAAAGAATACGGCACATCAATGGACTCCGTTTTTTTGTGTCTGTAATATGTACCCAATTTGGTTTCCTCCTCATGAAAATAGTATAATCTGTTTTTATTATACCCCCCCATTTCCTGAAATCAAGTACAAAAACAGATACAATTCAAATCTTATTACACAACATATTGAACCACGTCAATCTTCTTTGTCATTTCCCTGTGTAATGCATCAGGATCTGTCAATCATCTCCCGTATTTCAGCGATTTCCTGATCCGTCAATGCCCTGCGTTTTGTAAACGCTGCAATAAACGCAAGAAGAGAACCCTGAAAGGTTTCTTGCACAAACTGCTCGCCTCTGCCCGCATAGTAATCCTCCCTGGAGATCAGAGATGTCACCTGCTTTTTACGCCGTCTACTTTAGAGGTATCCTGTCACCCATATTCAATTATAATCTCTCGGAATCTTTAAGCCAATAAACACAAGGCTTTCAGATGCCTTTT
>OFGN01001257.1_pt1 | contig 19344 bp, 17 predicted proteins | sample 1521821 | NCBI WGS metagenome assembly OFGN01 (sample SAMEA3504094, study PRJEB24116) | mouse gut metagenome | biome: mouse gut; feature: mouse-associated habitat; material: faeces | place: Denmark | collected 2011
ACACATTTTTACGGAGTTTGCAGCAAGTGCAAACTCCTATGCTGAACTGTTACTAATTTCTTCCCCTGAAGTTCTGACAGATCAGACCGACAAGGGCGACAATGAATTTTTTATGCACTGAACTTAAAAAAACTGCGAATACTCTCCAGCGTTTTTTCCAGCTCTCTTTCCGTGTGCGCCATCGACAAAAACATCGCCTCAAACTGCGCCGGCGCCGGATAAATTCCCTTTTCCAACATCACATTGCAGTATGCCGCATATGCCTTTGTGTCGGATGTCTTTGCGCTCCGGTAATCCGTCACCGGCTCCTGGGTAAAAAACAGACAGCCTAAAGAAGCAATATGGTTCACCTGACAGGGCGCTCCCGTCTCTCTCACGATCTCTTTCATTCTGCCGAAGAAATCATCCGCCTTTTTATGCAGCGCGTCATAATATTCCGGATGCCCTTTTAACAGGGAAAGCTGCGCATAGCCCGCCGCCATCGCCACCGGATTTCCGCTCAGCGTCCCCGCCTGATAGACAGGGCCGAGCGGAGCAACTAACTCCATGATCTCCCTTTTGCCGCCGTACGCGCCCACCGGCATTCCCGCCCCGATGATCTTTCCGTAGGCTGCCAGATCAGCCTTCACGCCGAAATACTCCTGCGCCCCGCCGAAACATAGCCGAAATCCCGTGATCACTTCATCGAAAAGAAGCAGCGCCCCGTATCTGTCGCAGAGACTGCGAAGTCCTTTTAAAAACCCTTCCTTCGGCGGCACCACGCCCATATTTGCCGCCACCGGTTCCACCACCACACAGGCAATCTCTTCCTGAAACTGCCCAAATAATTCCTCCACCGAGGACAGATCATTGTAAACCGCCGAAAGCGTATCTTTCGTGCACCCTTCCGGCACTCCGGCGCTGTCCGGGATGCCTGCCGTCAGCGCACCGGAACCCGCCTGAATTAAAAGCGAGTCACTGTGCCCGTGATAACAGCCCGCAAACTTGACAATTTTATCCCGCTTTGTATAGCCCCTCGCCAGACGAATGGCACTCATCACTGCCTCCGTCCCGGAATTTACCATCCTGATCATTTCCACGGAAGGGATGCTCTCACAGATCAGTTTCGCCATCTCCACTTCTATTTTAGTCGCCGCCCCGAAACTGAGTCCCCGCCCACAGGCCTCCTGCCCCGCCTCTCTCACCTTCGGATGATTGTGCCCTAAGATCATCGGCCCCCAGGAGCAGACAAAATCAATATATTCCCTGCCGTCCTCATCATAGAGTTTAGATCCCTCCGCCCGCTTTATCATTCTCGGCGTAGAACCGATGGAGCCGAAAGCCCGCACCGGGGAGTTCACGCCGCCGGGTATGTAATTTACCGCTTCCGCAAATAATTTCTCAGAATTTGTCATCTCGTATCTCTCTTCCAGTCCGCCTGTTTTCTATTCTTATTTTGTTTCCTGATTTTATTTTTTCTCCTCTTGGAAAAAAGTGTTCCTGTCGTATAAAGCCTTAGGTTTCAGATTATATGATTTGCTTTCCGTCAAAATCTATTTCATAGTAGTTGTCCGCAAAGTCATACAGGCAAATTGACTTTTCGCGTATGGTAATCGGCTCCCTGTTTGAAATAGAAACAAATATATCCCTTCCGGAAAATGACCATTGTTTTTCCAAATCAGCATTCAGCATGATTATTTCAATTTCGCCATGTATAATATACCCCTTATTGATTTTATAAATTGCAAAGTTACGGCCAAAACAGTCAAGCAAGACATGGCGAACAATCGCAGCATTGGTAACCTTTATCCGGGTTATCATGTCATCCTGCAGAATTGTAAGGATATCATCTTCCAGAATGGCGCAGTCCGAATCATAGGAATAGTACGCCCCAACCAACGCTATTTGATATTCCTTCGAATATAAATCAATATGAATTGCCAGTGTTTTTGAGAAATCGCTGCGCCCATAATCTCCCGGATTCAGTGTTACATCATAGTGGCGATTATCTGCGGAATCAACGGTATAAGTTTCATCAATATTGATTACAATGTGACATATTTCATTCTGCAAAATCATGGTAACACCTCGAAAAACCGATTTACATATTATGTAAAAAAATTGCCTGCCCCATTAACGCATATTGATTTCCTGAATTACTGTGAGTGCACAATTCCAAAAAGGGAGTACTTTTTATTTCCCATGTGACACCGCGCACATTATCTCAACCGATCTTCCCGTCCTTCATACAGCGCGCCAGTTCCTTCGCGAAATAGGTGATGTAAATATCAGCCCCCGCCCTGTAGGCACTCGCCGCCATCTCGCACATGATGTTTTCCTGATCAACGGCTCCCGCCGCCGCGGCCATCTTTACCATCGCATACTCTCCGCTGACGCTGTACGCCGCCACCGGCACCTGCACCATATTTCTGACTTCCCGGATCAGATCCCCATAAGCGAGCGCCGGTTTCACCATTACGATATCAGCGCCCTCCTCGATATCCGCCTGCACCTCTTTCAACGCCTCCAGCCTGTTATGATAATCCATCTGGTAGCTTTTACGATCCCCAAAAGCCGGAGCGGAACCTGCCGCCTCCCGGAAAGGACCATAAAAAGAAGAGGCAAACTTTGCGGAATACGCCATAATCGGCGTCTGCGTAAAGCCATTTTGATCCAATGCTGCCCTGATCGCCGCCACCCTGCCGTCCATCATATCAGAAGGCGCGATCATATCCGCACCTGCCTGCGCCTGGGAAACCGCTATCCTTTCCAGATATTCCAACGTCTTATCGTTGTCCACATTCTCTCCGCAGAGAATGCCGCAGTGTCCATGGGACGTATACTCACACATACAAAGGTCCGCAATACGGTAGATATCCGGATAGTGTTCCTTTGTATAACGAAGCGCCCTCTGCACGATGCCGTCCGAATCATAGGCGCCGCTCCCAACCTCATCCTTATGATCGGGAATACCGAAAAACATCACCGCCGAAACGCCCGCCTGCTGCAGTTCCTCCAGCACCTCCGAAAGCCTGTCCACGCTGTAGCGGTATTGCCCCGGCATAGCCCCAATCTCCTCTTTCTTTCCCTCTCCCTCCACCACAAAAAGCGGATATACCAGTGAAGATACATCCACACGGGTTTCTCTTACCATTTTCCGAAGCAGACTGCCGCTTCGCAGCCTGCGGGGACGTTTTGAGATATTCATATGTACACTCCTGTCTTTCCCGTATTTATTCTTTTGTTTTATATTAACTTTCTGTCCGAATACTTTATGATTTTTTTCGTCCTGCATTTTCAAGGCGCCATCGCCGTACCTTCCACCGCAAGCTCCACCAGACTCTCCATATCCGCCCTTTTCGCGATACGCACCTGCATCCCATATTTTTGCGCTTCCCGGGCTGTCATCTCCCCGATACACAGCGCCTGTACTTTTGAAAAATCCATCCCGCCGTACATCGATGTAAAGCCCCGAACCGTAGAGGCACTGGTAAAAAATACACCGTCTGCTCCATATGCCGCCTCTGCTGTCTGCCCGTATGAACCCGGCGCATTCTCCTCCGCGCCGTCTATCTCCCCTATGATCGTCCGATAGACCGCCACATCCGTCACCTTGATATCTTTCTCCTTCCGAAGTTCCGTTATCAGCTCCGGATTCCCGATATCGGAACGCGCCAGCAGCACCCTGTCTCCCTCTGCGCAGTGCTCCGCCAGCAACGCCCCCAGCGCCTTCCCGCTGTAAACTTCCGGCACCAGATCCGCCACAATGCCATACTGCCGCAGCGCCTTCGCCGTACCGCTGCCGATCGCCGCAACCAAAATCCCGCCAAGCTGCCGCACATCCTTCCCCATGTCCGGCAGCTCCCGCATAAACTCCGCCACCCCCGCCGGAGACGTAAATACAAGATAACGGTACTCAGCCAGCCTCAGCACCTCCCTGCGCAGCGCCCGGTTCGGATGGATTCCTTCCGTTTTAATTGCAGGAGCCTCCACAACTTCCGCTCCGAGTTCCCGCAGCCTCTCCGCAAACTCCCTGCTCCTTTCTCCCGGCCTTGTCACAAGAAAGCTCTTCCCAAACAAAGGCAATTTTTCAAACCAGGCAAACCTCCCGCCCAGAGAGACAACCTCCCCCACCACGATCACCGCGGGTGTGGAAACTCCCTGCCTGTTCACTTCTCTTTCCAGGGTGGCAAGCGTTCCGCTGATCTTTTTCTGTCTGCCGCAGGTTCCTCTTTGCAGAACTGCCGCCGGCATTTCCGGTTCCATCCCCGCCTCCAGCAGGCCGTTTATAATATCATGCAGCACCGATACTCCCATCAGAAACACCAGCGTCCCCCCTGCCTCCCTCAAGGCCCGGAAATTGATACCAGGCGGTTCTCCCTTTTTGCGGTGTCCTGTCACTATATGGACCGATGACGCCAGCCCCCGATGCGTCACGGGAATACCGAAGTAAGCGGGCACCGCCAACGCCGAAGTCACCCCGGGCACCACCTCAAAGAAAATCCCCTTTTGCTCCAGCAGTTCCAGTTCCTCTCCGCCCCGTCCGAATAAAAAGGGATCTCCGCCCTTCAGCCGCACAACCTTCTTCCCCTGCTGCGCCAGAGAAATCAAAAGCCGGCCGATCTCTTCCTGAGGCATCGTATGGTTCCCCGCCCGCTTGCCAACATAGATCTTTTCCGCCGCCTTCGGAATAAGGTTGATCACAGATTCCCCCACCAGTGCATCATAAACCACCACATCCGCCTGCTCTATCACTCTTTTTGCTTTTATCGTCAACAGATCAGGCGCCCCCGGACCTGCCCCCACCAGCCAGACTTTTCCTGTTATTTTCCGTTTTTCTTTTTCCGACATCATCACTGACATCACCCTTTCCGGCAAAGCCATCCATACGCCTCTCACTTATCCGAAATTTCCCGCCTCATTCTCTCCGCCAGTTCCGCTCCAAGCCTCTCTCCGTCTATCCTCTTCCCCCGGATGGTATCCAATATGTAACCCGGATCTTTGCCCTGATACCAAACAGCCAAAGTTCCTGCCTTCCCCCCTCTTTCTGCGCAGCTTCCCCTGTTTTCCCCCGCATAAAGCCCTGTCAGCACCAACTCCTCCCCTTCGCATACCGCATAAGCCGCCGCCGGTGAAAAGCAGCCGCCGCCAAGGGCCCTCACAAACGCCCGCTCCGCCAACGCCGCATCCCGCGCCTCTTCGTCAAAAAAGCCTGCCAGAACCTTATAATCCATATCTCTTCTACCCTGCACCGCCAAAATCCCCTGCCCCGCCGCAGGCAGCATTTCTTCCACGGAAAAATATCTCGAGATCCGCTCCGAAAGCCCAAGACGCTTTAGTCCCGCCGCCGCCAGCACCAGCGCGCCATACTTTCCCTCATCCAGCTTCTTAAGGCGGCTGTTCACATTCCCCCTGATCATCTCCGTCTTTATTCCCGGATATAATTTCTTTAACTGCAATTCCCTTCGCAGGCTGGAAGTGCCGATGGGCAGCGCCGGATCAGGCTCCGTCCTTCCCGCCGGCAGCACCAGCACATCCCTCGGATCTTCCCGTCCGGAAAACCCAAGGATCGGCAGCGCCTCATCCGTCTCCATCGGCATATCCTTCAGAGAATGCACGGAAAGCTGGCTTCTGTTTTCCAAAAGCGCCCGATCCAGTTCCTTCACAAACAATCCCTTTCCGCCGATCTCATCCAGCCTTTTTTCAAGTATTTTGTCGCCGGTGGTCTTCATGGTCAGGATTTCTGCCGAGATACCAGGACAGTTTTTTTCAATATACTCCTGCAAAATCCTCGTCTGCGCCACCGCCAGCATACTCTCCCGGCTTCCTATGATCACTTTTTTCATGCCCTCACCCCGCTGACCATTTCTGTTTTCATCTCCAAACGACCTGCCATCCCCATCGGAACTTTTTATCTAAGCCTTCTCTCCAAAATCTCCACACACTCCCGAAAATGCTCCGCATCCAACTCATCCCTGAGCGCATACAAAAGCCGTGCCACTACCTTGCCGGCACTCTCTTCCACCACAGGGAGCAGTTCCTCCGAATGCACCGGCTCCCTCTTCCTGAAGGGCTTTGCCAGCCTCCCACAGAGATCCGCCGCCGCCAGGTCACAGATCCCTTTTACCGCCGGAATCAGCTCCCGGCATTCATACCTGCTCCAAAACGCTTCCACCCCTTCTTCTATCAGGCGGTCAGCCTCTTCCAGATCCCGTTTCATCTCCGGCGATATATCCGGTACAAAATCATCCACATCATATAACGTGACAAACGAAAGTTCCCCCACCGCCTCCTCTATATCCCGCGGCACCGCCAGATCCACAAATATCTGCTTCCTGTTTCCCGTGCACATCTCCAGCCTTTCCCTGGTCAGCGTCAGGTTCGGGCTGGCTGTAGCGGAAAATACATAATCGCATTCCGGCAATATCTTATAGCGTTCCCCGTAATCTATGCGTGCGGCGCCCGCCGGGATATCCACGATTCCTCTGTGGTACTGACGAACCGTTACCGTAACCTCCGCCCCTTCCTCAAGCAGAGTCTGGGCTGTCAGCCTCCCCATCACGCCGTTCCCGATCACAAGACATTTCCGCCCTGCAAAAACCTCTCCCTGTCTTTTCAGCTTCTTAACCGCCTCCCCTGCCGCGGAGAGATTCCGCCGCACCGGATGTATTTTTGTCTTAATCTCCTTCGCCGTGGTGACCGCCTGCCGAAACAGCACCTCCAGCACCTTATCAGCCGCATATTTTTCCCTGGCAAAAGACAGAGCCTCCTTCACCTGCGTCAGAATCTGGTCCTCCCCCAGGATCAGGGAATACAGCCCCGCCGTCATCCCGAACAGATGCCGCACCGCATCCCGCCCGCTTCTTTCCCGCAAATAAGCGCCGTACTCACCCTTTTCCAGTCCCCTGTTTTCACACAAAAGACCGCAATAATCCGCCTTCTCCTCCTCCGTGTTTATATAGATCTCCATGCGGTTGCAGGTGGATAGCAGCACAATCCCGTATACCCCTTCCCGTGCCTTCCACTCCTCCATAAGCGCCTCCGCCTGCCTGCCGGTGAATGAAAATTTCTCCCTGATCTCCACCCCCGCAAGGCTGTGATCCGTTCCTATCATCCGTATACTCATTCCGTTTCCCTTTTTCCCGCATCCTTGTTATCCATCAAAAAAACAAAATCTGACCGCAAACAGTTCCTTGCCTTCTTTGTCCCATTTTGTACTATAATACCTTTCTTTTCAGGGAATCACACAGAGCAATCATTTTACATCCAACCAGAACTTAACAGATTACTTCCAAAATAAACGAAGACATGATCACAACAGATTCTTTCTTTTGTTCATATTATATCATAATTTTTCCCGAAATAAAAGACTGGTAAGCACACATCCCCCATGTTATAGTAACAGTCTGTTACCATTCACCCCAAAATCACCCATTCACATCTGCCATCTATCAACAGGAGGAGGAATCAGTATGAACAACGATTGGATCACTCTGCTGCAACAGCAGGCTCAGCTTGGCAAAGTTCTTGAAACAACCCGGATTACCGCGCAATTCGGGCTCACCTTAAACAGACAGGAGGCGGAACTGATACTGAAAGAACACGGAAACGCCCTGAGAGAACAAAAGCGGGTAGCATTCGGTGCGGGCATTACCCCGAAGATCATTTACGAATTCTGCGATTCTGCCTACATCAACCAGGATAACTACGTTGAAACGATTATCCGGCTGCAGGATATTTTTTATCTGTACAAAAATGAAATGCTGGATGAGATAACCGACGATGAACTCCTGCACTTTATGAAGGAACAGTTTGAAGAGATCTGTTTTGGCGATACGGAGTATCTCGAGAGCACCTGTCTTGCCAATTTCTCCCAGGCGGTCCGTGCCGGATATGACGGCTATAAAGCCTCCGGCGGCCGCGGAGAATATGCCCGGTTTGACGAAGTAACACGCTGGGACTATGATCTGTATCTGGAAACTTTGAAAGAACTCTGCTGGCAATAAACAGCCCCAGCCAAAAATCACCCACGGAAAGGACATGGACATCTCTATGAATTTCACCAATATTCCAATGGAAGAACTGATCCCCATCACAGGAAGGCTTGCCGAACTGTACACAGGCGGCGAAAGCACCACCATCACCTACGAAAAAGCAAATCAGCTTATGGGCGCCGTCCTCTACTGTATCCGCGAAGCCGCTCCCCAAAATTCCGACGGCCTCTATCCCGCCGCCGGCGCCGGAACTATATCCGCAGAGCTGTTATATAAGACCGGTGCCGGATATGTAGAAGAAAAAGTCCGAAAAGCGCTTTCCCTCTACAACGAAATGCTGCCGGACTTTGCCTGCTATGGCTCCCGCTGCCTGCATGACACTTTCGTCCTGGGACTGCCCGGGTTTTTCAAATGGTACGATATGAAGTTCCATCCCCAGGACACGATCCTGACACTGGACTACCCCGTTTTAAAGGATCTCTCCGCCCTTACCGGCATCGACAGAATCTATGAATTTATTCTGTGCATCCGGCAAGAGCAGTCCTTTTTAGCACGTTTCCCGGAGGAGGACATCATAGGGCTTCTCTCCCATCACAACAACGAATATCAGGACGCCGCAGACAATATCTGTGAGACCATCCTCACTGCCTTTGCCGGGCATATCCTTTCAAAAAAGCCTCTGACGGAGCAAACTTTTGAAACAGAGGATTATCTCAGGATACGAAATGCCTTTCAGGAATTTTCTCTGCCCGATATTTGCAGACAGATAAACGCCGGTATAAACATTTTTATGCGGATGCACCATGAAAATGATACCGAAGCGGAAACCTATTTCTCCGGTGCCGTCCGGAATATTGCAATACGGATAAAAAATGCCGCGGAACATGAGAAACTAAACAGGCTGTTTTAATTTCCGATCTCCACATAACTCGCCTGAAAAATTTTATCTCTGGCCGGCGCCGACGGATTGGCTATGCACTCCATGATCTGTTCTCCGGCAGCCCGCGCAAGTTCCAGTGCGGGCTGCCGGACATAGCCCATCCTGCCAAGATAGTAATAACGCCTGTCATCCAAATTGGAAGTCAAAAGGTCGATATCTTTGCCGATAACAATACCATGTTTATGACAATAGTAAATGACATCCTCAGCCATAGCATTATTGGATATGGCAATGGCACTGCAGCCATGTTCCAGCAGTGTTCCGACATAAGCGGAAGCGCTGTTATGCATAGAATCACCAAAACAGATCAATTCACTGCGGACAGGAATTTCACAGTCAATCAGCGCGGTTTTATATGCCTGCAAACGTTCATTCGCCGTCGAAATATGCTGCAGCCCGGCAATATACCCGATCTTTCTGTGCCCTCTGTTAATCATTTCACGGACGCCCTGATATACCGCGCTGTGGTTGGAGATGGTCAGACTGTGAAAGGTACAGTCCGGGAATGTTCTGTCCACCAGTACAACAGGAAAATCATCCGGAACCGCTTCCCGAAGAGCCGTGAACTTCCGTGCCGTACTGGCAAGAAGCAGTCCGTCCACCATACCCCTTGTCAGCGTTTTGATACTGTCCAGTTCATTCTGTTCATTTTCCCTCGTATTGGTAACGATCAGTTTATAGGATTTCCTGCTGACAATCCGCTCCACCTCCTCAATAAGGGCGGCAAAATATTCATTTGAGATATCGGGAACAATAAAACCGATCAGATTCTTCTTCCCTGTTTTCAGAATGCGTGCCATTTCATTCGGACTGTAATCCAACGCCTCAATACTGTCCATCACCTTTTTGCGGGTGGTATCAGACACAAATCTGGTATTATTGATCACATGGCTTACCGTGGCTGTGGAAACACCGGCATGTTTCGCGACATCACTGATCGTTGCTTTCATAGAAATCCTCTTTTCTTTTTCCGTAAAATCCAGTTAAGAAATATTTAAACGATTACTTATCTCCTGTTTTATCCAAATAATTGTAATCACTCAGCGCAAAAAAGTCAATTTTGTTTTTTTGTTTTATCTAAAATGATTGTATTTTCTCTGTTTTCAACAAATATTTTATTGAAATTTGTTAAAAATAACAATTGACATCTTTTATATTATTGGATAATCTTATGGTAATCGTTTACGTAATCGTTTACCAAAACTCAACATGAAGGAGGACAACTGATGAAAAAGAAATTTTTGGCACTGCTGATAGGCGTATCTATGGTAATAACGTTAGGAGGATGCGGGAATACTTCTGCTGAAACCACGCCGCCCACCGAAGAGGAGGAAACCGAAGATCAGGGAAACTCTGCGGAGGCAGAACCTGCGGAAACGGAAAGCACAGGGACAAAAGAACCATATAAAGTAAGTTTTATCTGCCCCAACATAGGCCTCTCCTATTGGACGGATGTAAAAGAAGGGTTGGACAGCGCCGCTGCCGATTTTGGTGTGACACTGGATTTTGTAGGTCCCTCCAAAATTGACACCCAGCAGCAAATCCAAATGATGGAAGCCGCTATTGCAAATAAGGCGGACGGCATCATCGTCGCTTCTTTAGATGCCAACGCTTTTATTCCGGTAATCGACAGGGCTGTGGATGAAGGTATTCCGGTGATCTGTCTCGATGCGGATTCCCCCGACAGCAAGCGTTCCAGTTTCATCGGCACCGAAAATACCGTTGCGGGAGAAACTCTTGGAAATGCGCTGATCGATGCGATGAATGGAGAAGCAAACGTAGGCATCATCACCGGGGCGCTGGACAGTGAGAATGTTAATCAGCGTGTGGACGGCGTAAATAATGCATTCGAGGGAAATGACACTATGAAAATCCTTGCAGTCGAATCAGCAAACACGGACCTTGGTCAGGCAACCCAGAAAGCTCAGTCCATGCTTCAGACATATCCTGAAATGAATGCGATGCTGGGAACAACCTCAAATGATATGATCGGCGCGGCACAGGCAATCAAAGAGCAGGGGCGTACCGGTGAGATTCTTCTGATCGGTTTTGACGATCTGGAGCAGACACTGGAACTGATCCGCAGCGGAGAAATCTATGGAACGATCGCGCAGAGGCCGGTAAACGGCGGATATTTATCCGTTCAGTACATGGTGGATCTTCTGAATGGAAAGGAAATACCGGCTCGCGTGGACACAGGATGTATTCTGGTGACAAAAGATAATGTAGATACCTACAAGACGGAAAATTAGAAGTTAACACAATCAGCAGGCTGCGCACTCCGGGCAACGGCACGGACTGCGCGGCCGCGCCGACATATGATAAGCAATAAAAGGAGATGGAAATGAGCAAAAAGAATCCAAAAGGAGTCCCCCAAAGCATAAGCCAGTTTATGAGAAAGCCGGAAGTCAGTATTCTGATTCCCCTGCTGCTCCTTAGTATATTTACGGCTATTCTGAATCCCAACTTTCTCAGCAAAAGCAACATTGCGGACACCCTGAACTATGTTTCGCTGGATTTTATGATTGCGGCAGGAATGACATATACGATCATCAGCGGCGGCATGGATCTTTCCGTCGGCTCTACCGTCGCCTTAGGCGGCTACATCACAGGCATTGCCCTGATCCATAATATACCCGTATTCTTCGCGGTGATGCTGGGGCTGAGTGTCGGCATGATCATCGGTCTGATCAACGGCATGATTATTGTCACATTCAGGATTCCTCCTTTTATCACCACTCTGGGAATGATGAATATTGTGAAAGGCATTGTGAATGTACTGAGCAAAGGGCGCCCTCTCTTCCCCTTTCCCGACAGTTTTAATGCCCTCGCCCAAACCCGCTTTTTCGGCTTCCCCGCACCGGTATTTATGGCATTTTCTCTTCTCATCGCCGCCACTTTTGTACTGAAAAATACGGCGTTCGGAAGATGCGTGATGGCAATCGGCGGAAACGAAAGCGCCTCCTATACCTCAGGCATTGATGTAAAGCGCGTTAAAGTCATTACTTATATGATCACTTCCACGCTTGCATCCTTCAGCGGAATCCTGCTCGCAAGTAAAAGCGGCACCGCCACTCCGGGTGCAGGAGAAGGCTATGAAATGAATATTATCGCAGCGGTAATCATTGGCGGAACCAGTCTCTCAGGAGGAAGCGGCTCCATTATCAGTACGGCAATTGGCTGCGCTCTGATCAAAGTGCTGAATAACGCCATGGTGATCCTTTCGGTGGATATCTACTGGCAGAATATTGTAATCGGCGCTATCATTATAGCGGCAGTTATTATCGACACAATCCGCCGCCAGAGAACCCTTACAGGCACCGGTGCCCGAAATACGAAACAAAAACAGGAGAGCTGACAGAAAGGGCAAGGTTATCAGAATGGACAAAATTATACTTGAAATGTCCCATATCACCAAACGTTTTCCGGGGGTTACGGCTCTAAAAGACGTGAGCATAGAAGCATACGAAGGCGAAACTCTGGCCCTTTTAGGGGAAAACGGCGCCGGAAAATCCACGTTAATGAAAATACTAAGCGGTCTGTACCCAACCGGCAGTTACGAGGGTGAGATACGAATCAGAGGAAAAAAAGTGGAATTTTCCAATACAGGCCAAAGCGAAAAAAGCGGGATCGCCATGATCTATCAGGAACTGAACATGCACAATGAGATCACCGTTGCGGAAAACCTGTTTTTGGGGCATTGGAAAAAAACCAGATTCGGCACCATAGACTGGCAGGCTGTCTATGAGGATTCCGAAAAGTATCTGAACATGGTGGGACTTTCATCCATATCCCCGGATACCCTCCTGCGAACACTCAATCCAAGTCAGCAGCAGCTTACGGCCATCGCGAAGGCTCTCACCGGAAAGCCGGGGATTCTCGTCCTGGATGAACCGACGGCCTCCCTCAGCGAGGAGGAATCCGAAAATCTTTACCGCATACTGGATTCCTTAAAAAAGAAACATCTGACCTGCCTGCTGATCTCCCACAAGCTGGATGAAGTCTTTGCTCATTCGGACCGCATAGCCGTCATGAGAGACGGATGTCTGGAGGGCTGTCACATGACAAAAAACGCAGATCTGGACGAGATCATTTCGGAAATGATCGGACGAACTCTGGATAATTACTATCCGAAGCAGGAGACACCACCGGGAGATGTTTTATTTGAAGCCAAAAATATCAGTGTACCATATCCCTATAACCGTTCCAAAAATATTGTGGAAGGCGTCAGTTTCCAGGTACACCAGGGCGAAATTCTGGGAATATGCGGTCTCGTAGGCAGCGGAAGAAGTGAACTGGTGAACACAATCTTCGGAAAACTACCGCCCGGCGAAGGCACATTATATATGGATGGGGCTCCATATGTTCCCCGTGATCCGCGCACAGCGATCGGAAAAGGAATCGGGCTGGTAACGGAGGACAGAAAAGCAGATGGTCTGGTAGGGTTGCTGAATATCCGCCAGAACCTGACGCTTTCCAGCCTGAAAAAGCTGACGGGATTCGGTGTATTCAAAAAAGCCGTGGAGGAAAAAGAATGTACTAAGTTTTTCGATAAACTGCGCATTAAAGCTCCCGGGATGGAAACACCTGTGCAAAACCTCTCCGGCGGTAATCAGCAAAAAGTAGTACTCGGGCGCTGTCTGATGGCACAGCCCCGTCTCCTGATTCTGGATGAGCCGACACGGGGCATTGACATCGGAGCCAAAAATGAAATCTATAAGATTATGAACAGCCTTATAAAAGAAGGTATCTCCATCATTATGATTTCGTCGGAAATGCCTGAACTGCTGTCCATGAGCAACCGGCTGCTCTTGCTTGCAAACGGCAAAAGCCTGGGCGTTGTACCGTCAGATCGTTATACGGAAGATGAGATCATGAAACTGGTAACCGGAGCCGTTCAAATGGAGGATTTAGAATAAAATGAAAGTAAATACCGTGCTGGGACCTGTCGATACAAAAGAACTCGGAAGAACTTTAATGCATGAACATATTCTGTGCGCCAACTGGACCGCGCGCATGAATTACCCTGACTGGCTCTCGCGTGGGGAATTGATCGATCTGGCGGTGAAGCTGTTAAAACGACTGAAAAAATGCGGCTTTTGCACTATCGTAGACGGAACGCCGCCGGCCCTCGGAAGAGATGTATCCATTTTAAAAGAAGTGAGCGAAAAAGCAGAAATAAATATCATAGCATCCACCGGCTTCTACTGGTATGAAGAAGTATGGGAAGTCGATAAAAACATTGATCGCATGGTGAAGCGGCTTGTTAATGAAGTGGAAAAGGGCATACAGGGTACGGAATGTAAAGCAGGCATTATAAAATGTGCAACGGACAGGTATGGTCTCTCCGAAAAAAACAGACACCTGCTACAGATTGCGGCAAAAGTATACCGGGAAACCGGCCTCCCCATCTATACCCATACTTCCATTCAAAATAAAATTGCTCCTTTGCAGCAGGAATATCTGATGGAGCTTGGGGTTGCTCCAAACCACATGGTGATCGGCCATCTCGGCGACACCGACGATATTGATTTTATAGAATCCGTTCTGAAAAAAGGCAGTTATGCAGGACTGGACCGTTTTGGGTTGGACTGGATCTTTCCCGACGATAAAAGAATAAACACTTTACTGGAACTGATACGACGGGGATGGCTCGAAAAACTGGTACTTTCCCACGACTGCAGCGTATTTATTGATGAATTTGACAACGAATGGGAAGAGCGAAAACTGATTGATCCGGATACACTGCGCTTTCAATATACGCACCTGCCCCTGAGCGTAGTTCCTCGCCTGTTGGAAAAAGGACTGACGCCGGAAGATATCAATGTACTTTTTGCGCAGACACCATGCCGCTATTTCGAGAAACGGTAGTATTTCATATCATAATATCCTGCTCCTGCTTTCCATTATTTCTGTCAGGTCACGCACCGGACTTGGGACACTATCCTCCATGTCATAAGGGAAGCGCACAAGAATGATACGGATAGTGCGCCGGACGGCTCCAATGGCATGAAGCTAATCAAGGACGCAAAGAAGGCGCTGGCTGTGCCGGGTTCCTATCTGGATGTGTTCACCGCCCTTATGTGTACACAGCTTCAAATCCGGTATGAGAAGCTGTCGGAGCAGGAGCGCACAGTTTTGAAGAATGTTATGAAGAAAACTCCGGCATATAAGGATTCTCCGTTGAGCAGAATGAAGCGGAGATAAGGAAATTCCGTTGCTTGGGTTTTTATCCATGCAACGGCATTTTGGTAAATCTGATTCAGTTTTCAGGCATATAAGTTTGTAAATTACCGCTCTTTCACCATAACAAAGTTTGTAAGAAAAATCCCTCGCCGCTCTACCTGTTGTTCTTTTACGACTTTATAGCATCTTTTTTCAAAAAATGGCCTTGCCGTAATAGAAGCATGGGTAACGATATTCCCTTGAACCGCTTGTTCCAGATGATTGCAAATATCAGTAGCAATCCCTTTCCCCTGATAATCTGCATGGACAAATAAGCGGTCAAGATACCCTGTCTTGTCTATGTCCCCAAAACCCACGATGGTTTTATCATCAACTGCAACAATGCTGTAATGCTCTTGAAATGACTGGTTCCAACTCTCCAAATCTATTTCTCCTGTCGCCCATACGTCTAACTGTTCTCTTGAATAGTCTTTCGCATTTACCGTGTGAACCGTGTTGTAAAAAAGCTCTGCCAATGCTTTGCAGTCTGATGTTCGATATTCCCTTATAAACATTTTTCCAACTCCTGACAGCAATCTGCCCCTCTGTTCGATTCTTCGATAAACATACATCTCATTATCTTAGGCCACTTATCAATGATTTTTAACGCAAAATGGCAAAATTTCTGCATAAGAAAAATACTTATGCCAGTGCTGGTATAAGAACAAGATTTCTTACAGCAAGTCCCGCGGCTATGATTTCTTTTCCATATGCTGTGGTGAAATATTTATAAGTTCCCTGTACCCGTTCGATGATCCCATGGAGACGGAGTCGTTTAAAGATTCTGGACATGGCGGATGGGCTGGTATTTTCCAGATGCTGGCGGATATCCTTTCCCTGCATTCCGAAAGTCATGTACTCGCCCCGGCTGATCACTTCCAATACCTGTAGGTCGCGTTCCGCAAAAAAGTTCAGACCGCGGTAAGAACGCTCATTTTCCACAACCGGACTGGTAACTTTTGTAAGGTTTTGATTTCCGCTACTGTGGTCATCGAAGGCGGAAATAAACTCCAGGTAGCGGTAGTTGGCGGCCTTCATGATGGTGAACAGTTGGTAAAGGCTGTAAATGCTTTTTTTCAGGGAAGCTTTTTGTTCTGATGAACTGCCATCCCTGTGCTCTACCTTCCGCTTTACCCTGAAAGCCCCGATGTCATTGCAGGTGCTTTCAATCCGTAAGACGAGGCCGAACTTATCGTACATTTTGATTGATACATCACCCATATGGTGTTTGATCCTCGTTCCGAGAATACGTTTGTTATAGTTGGTGCCGACTTCTTTCTTACAGTTATAGGTGATCCGTTGTCCCAGGAAGGTGGCGATGTTATCCGGCTTTACGGTAAAGACCGCCGTCCGGATGATCTCATCATAGAGGGGTTCCAGGTCACAGGATTGTTTGAACATGATATCCGTTGCGCATTCGATCTGTTGGATAGTCCATGTGTAGCCAAGACCAAGCGATTCCGGAACCGGACAATAACGTTTGGCGAAGACATCTAAGATTTTGTGAAGATCTTCGGGGTTAATCCGGTCAGAAAGCTTCTGTGCAGCTGCGGTATCAGAGATTTCGAGGAAAGCGTTATCGTGCATGCGGTAAGGGATTCCCTTCTTTTGCAGTTTATGGGCGAGGAGGTTATGGCCGTTCATATAGAACTGCAGCCGGAAAGGCGCCCATGTGGGGACACGCAGGTAACATAGGCCAAGCTGTTTGTCAAGGAAGTAAAAGTAATAATGGAGACACTTGCTCTGGTCAAATCTGAGGAAGGTCTTTCCCGAAGTTTTGTCATGCCATGGTTTGTAAGTATTGCACTGTTCCATGGCGGAAAAGATATGGATCAGCCCTTCGGTCTTTCCTGTTTTTCGGATGATCTCCTGGATCCGGTCATCTTTGCGGAAGGCTCGGAGCTTGCGGATAAACTCAATATCAATGCCATTTTCATCCGCAATGCGCTGGGCATTTGAACGGACTTGTTCCGTAAGGGGTTGGGAGAAATTAGAGAAATCAAAAATACGGATGCTGTTAGCTTTCAGGTAACCGGTCATGCCTTCTGCATGGCTCCATGAGGGGATATATCCCTGGATGATCATGCGGTCATAGCAGGTTATTGTACCATAAATCTTGTCAGCATATTTATCCGTAAGTAACATGAACACATCCTCCATGGTTTTTCTTTATTGTACTTGAAACCTGGAGGTAATGCAAAACTTTTCCGGTTTATCCAGGTTAGGCTCTATATCCAAATAATATTTCCAAAACACAAAATCCTCCGGATCATCTACTAACTTTCGGGGGCAAAAGTCTTCATTTCTACGAACATCTATTTCGCCCCAACTCATTTTTATTGTTCTTATAGGCTTTAATTCCCCTGAAATCTTACTATTTATGTGCTGATATAATTCCTCTATTTCCAATCCTGAATTTAAATATACTTTACAATACAAATTACTACACACAATATACACCTCCAAACTAATTATTTATAGAAATAAATGGTGGATTATCTGGAAGTCCAGTATCTTTACTCAAAGTAGGAACACATATCAACATTCTGTCAGCAATTCATGATATGATCCCAGTTTGCATTATATTTCTTCAGAAACTTTCCATATCTAATAATTCCTGATCCACATTGCAACCTGTAATAATATCCCCTTGCCGATTCCTGCATCCGCAAAAGTCACCCTTTATCCTTTTTCGGAAAAATTGACATATTATGTATGCCTTTGAGGATTATAATTTTGATAAGCCTTTTCCCTTGCTATTTTCTTCTCTTTCTCAGATACCGTATCTGAAAAATTAAATTTTCCATCTTTTATAGAAAAATTTTCATGAAACAGTTTTTCATTATCTACAAGTTTATACAAGTTTGCACACCACGGATATTTTATATCCACCGCTAAAGGTTTAAGGCAATTTTTTCTCCCCTCAGCTATCCAAACACTTCTTTTATGTTCTAATTTCAACCATGATAATATTTCAATAACTACTACATTAAGTTCATATATACTCATTTGTATATCTGCTGTTATTAATATTTTTTTGTCTTGATTATTCATATAACTCAATAATTCATCAATCATACTCATTCTGCTTTCCTCTTCCTACTTAATAATTACTCCAAATATGAACCAGCATATCATCTTCACTCATAAAGTCAACAGGCATTCCAGCTTCTATTTGAAATAATCTTTCAGCACTATACGCTTTATATTCTCCTGCTCTCGAAGATATAATTTTTTGACTTATATCTTGTGAAAAGTCTATTGCATGCGTACCTTCATGTACTACATCACTTATCAGGGAAGATGAACTACTTCTCACATATATCTGCTTACCCTCCTGAAAAGCTACAGTATCCAGATCATATCCGTAGTACCTTTCAATCAACTCATCACCTAATACATTTAATCCTATCTCCTTATTTTTTAACGCATTAGCTATTTCTGTTGATTTATCTGTAACTCCATCTAATGAACTAATTATATCCTCTCTGGTAAAATTCTGTTCCACTTGATTAGTATTTCCAATTTTAGAAGCTGAAACACTACCACTATTAACAGAATTTAATCTATACTTTCGTTCATCTATCAGATCCCCGCATTTCTCAATCCCTTTCCCTAAAAGATACACCTGCGCCACACTTCCAGCCGCATAGCCTGCCCCTCTTGCAAGGGCACCATATTCTTTATTCCTGACCTTATCAACGATGCCCATTACGCCGTTTAGTGCATCCTGCCCGTTTATATTGATCCTGTCCAATGTCTGAAGCGGATGCGCCGCCGCACTATAGGCATTCGCTGCTATATATTTGGGGTTCGTTATCTTATAGGCGCTCCCGACAACACCGGCTGTAAAGTTATTATTGATCTGGCCATACGTGGTATCATTTGACATCAAAGGATTCCTGCCATACCAGTCATATGTATCATCCATAAACTTATTCTGCTTAACCAGATAGTCCTGTATGACTTTCTCTGCCCACTTGTCCCCTTTTGCAATCAGCCGATTTTTCGCTTCGATCACCTTCTCGTTTCCAAACAGGGCAGTTTTGGCAAATGACTTAACATCATGTCCGCTCGGATCACTATAAAACAGTGGATTCCCAATACAATAACTGTACCTGTTCATCGTCAGCGGATTCCTGATATCCCCAAGGTAACTGTCCTCCGTCAGGAAGTTCCCTTTCACCATATCATAATATCTCGCCC
>OFGN01001259.1_pt1 | contig 19327 bp, 25 predicted proteins | sample 1521821 | NCBI WGS metagenome assembly OFGN01 (sample SAMEA3504094, study PRJEB24116) | mouse gut metagenome | biome: mouse gut; feature: mouse-associated habitat; material: faeces | place: Denmark | collected 2011
TCTATTATACAGGTTTGCTCTAGTTTTGTATAGGTACTCATTATCTACCGTTTACTTTTTACTGTACCAGAAGTCAAAATCATCTACATCTTCATAAACAGAATCCATTCTGAACTCAAACACTTCCATATCACTTGTAGGCGAATCTACAATAGTGGGGGGATTAATATCAATATGTTTAAGATCATCAATAACTTTCTGTTCAATATCAGATGGATTAATTGTAATCTGATTGGTATTAGGAACATCTGCATACTCTTTAAAACCATATAGATAATCATAGTCTGTTCCTTCAATAGGATTCTCAAATCTTGCCCATGCATTAGAAGCATACCCTGTAAAAGTAATAGTAGCATCTTTTTTAATATACCCTACTTCAATTCCATCTACATTGTAAACGGGAAGGTTATCAGATGCTGTAAATGTATTATTTACGGGTTCAAAAGTTTGGTCTTCTTGTGAACAATATTCTCCGTATTCAGCAATCTCCGCATACAGAACAATGCTTTCGTTCTCTGCACCTGTAAAATCATTTGGCTCATCAGTATTGTCTCCAATAACTTCCTCGCTTGTAATTTCATCATCTGTCTCTGTTTCAGCACTACTGCTTTCAGAAACCTCCTGATCTGTTGCATCTGCCTTTGTTCCGCAACCTGCCAAAGACACCATCATCAATCCTGTCATCAAAGCAACCATAATTCTCTTTTTCATTTTCTTCCTCCTTATATACAGGATAACTGCTATCCTGTCTTATTGTATTTTGTGTAGATAGGCGGAAACCCGCTCATTTAAGAGCTACATATTGCCCCTATCACTACTGTATTATAGCGTACTGTACACCCCTGTGCAAGGTCTATGTTCAATATGTAACCCCTATATAAAAGGGAAATAAATCCTCATATTTTCACACCGATACAGAGGGAATCAATATCGTAAATGCAATAAGCTTTATGCTTCTTTGAATGAGCAATAAACATTATAGAACCTGATTCCATCCATTTTTCCTTTTAAGGGGCAAATTTTTACATACTTCAAGGCAGATTCAGACCTCGAATTTCTTCGAGGTCTGAAGTCCATTTAATTATGCCATTCTGTTACATAAACACATTCTTCATCTGAACCTGTTACTTCAAAATAGAACTGTGTCCAAGAATTACCTCCATGTCCACCAATAGCAGCAGATTCAAGGTTTGTTTCCGCAGCCCATTCAGGCTGACCTTTATCAAGATAAATCCAACCAGTACCCCAACTGCTTACATCTTTAAGAGCAGGATTCCAAGTCATACCACCAGCTTCCATCAAAGAGCGATAAACTGCCATAGCCTCTTCAGGAGTATATTTATCACTTGTAGCAGGCTGTTCTATGGGTTCTGGTGGAGCAGGAGTATTAGTATTATCTACCTTAGGTGGTTCAACGGAAGTTGTCTCATTTGGTTTCTCTGTTTTCACAGTAGATTCCTCATACTCATTTATTTCTTCCTGAGTATAGTCAATAATTTCCTTAACTGTACTGTTGGCAGAGACATCTTCAACCCTTGCAAACCTCTGTTCATTATCAAGATAGAAATAGTACCATCCATTATATTCACCAAATGGATCTATCTCAACATTCTCCAATGTATATCCAATCCTGATTCCATTGATATTATACAAGTCCACATTTCCAGTTGTCACAAAGATTTCAGGAAGGTATTCAAACCAATCTGTATCAAAAACCCTTTCTCCCTCATTATCCATGCTCCTGTCTTCATAACTGTAAAAGAACTGCTTCAAATCCAATTCATCATCAGTCTTTTCAACAATCAGACTATCAATATCTGCTGTTTCTGCTTTCGCAGGATTTTCTTCTTGTACTGTTGCTGTTGGCTGAGTTTCCACATTCTCAACTTCTTTTTCCTGATATATTTCAGGATTATTTTCCACAGTTGTTTCAGCTTCTTTGTTTCCGCAACCTCCTCCTGATAGCATTACCGCAATCATAACTATGACCAAAACACTTTTTCTATTCATAATGGCTCCTCCCCCCCAAATAAATCTGTATGACAATGTTTTATCTCCCATAAGTATCCCATTCTTCGTCAGTAATGACATCCTTATAATATACCTGACAGATAATATAGCCATCTGTGTCTTCTGTACATACAACAGAATATGTCTTATAAAAGCGAATAGGACTTTCATTTTCACCAAGATTGTCGCTTCTTTGTGTGAAATATCTATCAACTTCGTAATTGGGTTCAGTATATTCATAATCATACGTAGATGGAATTCTGAACTCATACAGTTCCAAATCATCTGTTACAGATGTAAATACAGGAGCATCAAAATCTCTTTTTGCAAGCTCTTCTTTTATGATATTTTCTGCATCAGCAGTTGTGATTGTGATTAAATTGCCATCTGTTACATAATCTTTCAATACATACAGATAGTCATAATCAGTACCTGCAATAGGATTCTCAAATCTTGCCCAGGCATTAGAACCTGATTCTGTAACCGAGACAGTTGAACCGCTCTTTACATATCCAACTTCAATACCATCTTCATTAAATACAGGAACATCTTCTGCCGCATTGATACTGTCATTTGCATCTGTGAAAGTAACACCATCAATAAAGATTGTATAATCACCATACTTTGCAATCTCCGCATACAGAACAATGTTTTCATCCTCTGCTCCCACAAAACCAGAAGAACTTTCTTTCTCTCCGTCAGCTTCCACTAAACCTGCACTTTCATCAGTAACAGAATCATCCGCTTCACTCCCAACAACACTGCTTTCAGGACTTTGATCTGTTGCATCTGCCTTTGCTCCACACCCTGCAAGGGATGCAATAACCAATCCTGTCAGTAAAACAATCACAACTCTCTTTTTCATTTTCTTCCTCCTCATATTCAGGATTTCTGCCATCCTGCCCTTTTGTATTTTATCTGGGGATATATCCCTGTCCATAAGTAATCGAGAATCCGCTTATTTATGGATTACATATTACCCCTATCCCTACTGTATTATAACGTACCTGCCACCGTTGTGCAAGGTCTATATTCAATATGTAACCCCTATTAAATATAATGAATGTTCAATATTTTGCATTGATACTAGAATGAACATATGAATATTGGGAACGCTGAATGGAAAGGGGGAATCTGCATGATTTCATATGAACCGCTATGGGCTACCATGAAAGAAAAAGAAATCACGAAATATCAGCTTACCTACTATTGGGGGATCAGCAGCAATACACTTAGAAGAATGGGGCATGGAGAGCCGATAAGCTCCAACACCCTCAATGAGTTGTGCCTGATACTGGACTGCAGGGTAGAGGATATTCTGCTGTTCACTGCAACAGAGGAAGAAATCACCGCAATCAATGAGCGGAAAGAGGAAATCATCAATTTCCATAGAAAGAAGCGAAAAAAATAAGCCCATGTTCCCCTCTTCCAGGGAACATAAGGCTTGTTTTTCTCTATGCAGATTTTCCTCAGTTCTTTTCTTACCATATTATAAAATTCTGTATAAATTCTTCTCCCTGTTATTTTTTCAAGATTATAGAATCTATATCCTCAATCGGGATTACATTCACGCCCCCTAAGTTGCAAAATACTGCTATTATTGCGATTATAAACGCTCCCCCTATCATCTGCATCACATATTCATGGTAAACTATGACAAACAGAACAATACTTAACACCGCCACGGGTAAAATGACTTTCCAACGGAAGTGATACTTTTTATCCATTTCTCTGTATTGTTTCTTAAACACTATAATCCCCATAAATGCCCCAACCAGAATACAGATAACCCGTGCTGCCAGCAGGTAAGAAAAGGTCTCCGAAAACTGCGGGCAGAGGACTATTATTCTCAAACCAAAATAAAGCATTTCCATCACACTGCATCTTGCAAATCTGGCTCCCATACATTGTCCGCCGACTACCATAGCACATATAAGGTAAAACCCGCCGTGCAGGGCCACCGATATTGGATTGCTGTCCGCAACGGAACTGTAATTATACCTGACCATCACCCTTCCAAATGCATACAGGGTATTAAAGATATAGAAAACTATCCATAAGGTGTCATCATAAAGGATATCTATTATTGTCAGCTTCCTGTGTTTTGTTTTTACTTCTCCCATATCATTCAACCCCTTTCCTCCGTGTGCCAACCGATAGTGTGTTCATCATTCTTCTCATAGGTATCTCCTTTAGCTGTAATATTTTCAGGTTTTTACCCTGTTATATAAGGGAGCACTGTTTTCTCCAAAATGTTTCACTTAAAATCAAATTATAATATGTTCAACATGTTGCCCCTATACCATTCAAGTATAACGTACTCTCATTATCAATGCAAGGAAAATATAGTATACATATTGCACCCATTACATATAACCTATATGCTTAGTGATTTCTGTTCCAAAAATCCTAATCTATATTAAAAACGTCAAAAAAATAAGCCTGTGTTCACATAAACATAAGGCTTATCTTGTTTATTCAGCTAACCTGCTCCCATTAGGGCAACTGTAAGCACGCAAAAAGAATGACTTTTTTCTCCACATAAAATGACTTTTCTTTGTAATCTACAAATTTTTATAAAAAAGGGGATTAAATAGCGGTTGAATATCTCAATAATGCTATATTGAAGATATTTTGAACTACTATTTAATCCCCTTTGAAAAGTTCTTCTATATTATTACAAGGCATTCCTTCTTTCCGCTATCCCAAACTGAATATAGTGTTGATAATACAGTGGGAGATTCTCGCCAAAAGCTTTCTGCAAATCTGTATACCGCGCCTTATAAGCCAACACGTTAAATGTATCAATAGCCTGTCTGCCTTCCCGCATTCCATGGGCGACAAAATGACTGAATAATGCCTCCCTGTTATTACCGTATGCCGCTTTCAGATCCTTATATCTGTCGCAATAATATCCCGCATCAAATACAGCGGAATAATCTAATCCCCCGTACACTATAGCTGTTGGTACAACTACAGCCGAACTTCCATACCAAAAGTTCAAATCTACATTGCCATAGATCCCGGATACCTGCCCCCTGCTGCTATATTGCCATCCTTCCAATACATGAGCGATCAGAGGCCTTTTTGTCGATACGGGCATAGATGATACTGACATTGTCTTAGAAGATGGATACCTCGCAATCCAAAATTTACAATCGATCAATGATGCCCATGGCTTAATATAACTCTCATAAAAGGATAGGCCGGTATATACACCAAATTCCAGTCCGGCCTTTTCAATAACTTTCTGATATGCCCTGATTATATTGATCAGCATCATACCAAGACCTTTCTGGCAGGAATCTTCTACGTCCAGCCATACTTTTATTTTCCTTCCTGCCAAAATTGATACTACCTTCTGTGCATCATATATCGCTTTCGCTTCCGTTGTAGCGTAAGAATAGTTATATACGCCTATGACTGGCATTCCTGCCGCCCCGCATCCCTCCCAATTATTTTCAAACTGTTTGTCCATAGTTAAGTCTTTCCTGATAATCTTGAGGATCGCGCCATCAATCCCAGATGCCTTTACCTTCTTCCAGTCAATAAAACCCTGATAGCTGGATACATCAATTGTTTTACATATCATATTTATTCCTTTCCGCTCATTTCAAGCAATAAAAAAAGGCGTTGGAACCCTATTATTTAACCTTTATCACTCCTGTCTCCGAGTTTTCTCCTATCCGCATTTGCTTTACGGCGGCTTCGATCAACACATCCAATTGTTCGTCAGACAGTGCAATATTCTTTTCTATCAGAATTTCCTTCAAAAATTCTGTCACATATACTTTTCTGTCCCTCCCTGACTCACTCCACAATACCTGCTGTGCTTTTAGTACCGCGTATTTTGCCCACTTCTCTGCTGTTGCCAGCTTATCGGCACCAATCTTTGCCCTCAGCATCGGTATCAGATATCTCGTGATAAGTAACATTAGTGCCATTACAGCTAATTTTATGATTTCAAAAATTATGTCATTCATTTTTTATCCTCCTATTTCCTGATCTGTGTTTCCTGCAATAATTCTGCTACCTGCGCTCTCCAAAGTGACGGAACATTTTCTAATGTAATTGTCCTGTCTTTTATCTTTCTTATATAGAACTGTACCATTATGCTTCTACCTCCTTTTCTGTGCCGGCGTTCCCTATGGCTTTTCCTAAGTCCAAAATAGCCGCATCGTATGATTCCTGCATTTCTTCCTGCGCGACCATCCACTCAGGCTTCTGTTCCAACGATACTGTAATGATATCTGCTGTCTCACCTGTAAATTCATTTACAGTAACATTCTTCTGTTTGCTGATTGTCCTAAAAATACTGTAGCCATCGAATACAGATATAATTCCACCATCAGTATTCTGCAGGGCAATCTTTTTAAGTTCCTTTTGATTTGAAAATGTTTCCTCCAGCTCCACTATATTTCCGCTTTGGAACTGGAGCGCTAAAACATTCCCCATATTGGATCGTTGAATGTTGTATAAATATCATTTTTGATGATGTCCGCCCCCTCCCTGACCTTGATCTTTTTAAAGTCCTCCGGCTCCTGCTCCGAGGGCTTCTGCAGGCTGGTTACGCCGCGCCCGATCTTATGCTTCTCGCCGTCATACACTATGACCAGTTCTCCTGCGTCGATCCGTGCATCCGGATCCTCCTCCTGCCCGGCATCCAGCACCTCATCCAGCACAAAGAATGTTGTGGACTTTGTCAGCGGTATCCCGGCACAGATCCCGGCAATCCGGCAGCAGAACTCTTCCGTTGACAATTCCCTGATATCCTCCTCATCATCCCATTTATTCAATTAAGTGGCTCTGTCAAAGAGATCTTTTAGGTGGGATGACTTTGGCAAAGTCCAGGCATCAAGATGTTGGCACATCATGATGGCAAAGAGGCGGCAGTACCACATCTTAGATGAACGGTGCCTGCCGTCTTCTAATTTATAGTCTATCTTCTGTCTTTTGTTGCACCGTTCCGAGGAAGTCCTTGCGTCATATTCCGAATCCCATTCTTTGCTGCATCTTGGCGGGTCATTAAAGAGCCGCGGGTTATCCTTCAAAATAAGGTGGACAGTGCGCCCATACTTTGCATCTGAGCAGGGGTGAGGGCAGGTGCAGGCGGGGCTGCCGCCTGCAAAACTGATCCTGGGACATTTGAACTTCGTTCTGCCTTTGGAGGGTTCGGTACCATCCAGACGCATGCGGAAGCCTTCTCTGCAGACAGGTACACCGTCATCCCCAAGGGTAAAATCGTCCTTATAAACAGGAGGCCTGCCGCCCTTGCCATTGAGATCAATAAAAGGTTTTATGCCATGTTCAGAGCAATACTGATAATAGGCCATGGCATCGTGGGCGGAATCCAGAAGAAGCTTTGTGACATTGGCCTGTGGAAGAAACTGTTTCATGGAGAAGAAGTTATACCAAAAACCATGTGAATCATGTCTGGAAGCCGGAGCAAGCAGAGGGAATATCGGCAGGTCATTTTCGGAGTCAGAGGCAGTGAGCGTGTAAAGGTCGTAACCAAAGTAATGCCGTTCCCTGTGGGAATCCCAGCCAATGTTGCAGTCGGGCTGGTGATAGATTCTGCTGCATTTACAGTCCCGGATGCCCTTTTCCAGGCAGTCGCAGGTACGGGTCTTACGCTCTCTTGCACCAGTATAGAGAGGTGTTCCATCACCGGAAACAGCCAGGTTATCCAAGTCAATAAGTCCTTGATTGACGGAAGTATCCAGGAACTGGGATTTGAAAATCTCAAACAGGCGAGCGGCCGGATTGAACTCTTTGGGAGGTTCTATTTCGAATCTGTCCAGGAGGTCATAGACGGTGACTTTCTCTACCGGTGGAGCCTTTTGCCCTTTTTTGTCAGGCTTTTTTGGCTTTTGCTTGGGCGGGTGTACTGGATTAGAGATGTTATCGCTGTCCGAAAGCCACAGACGGTCGAAAAAATCATAGAAAGTACCTGTGCCGGGCGTATCCCCAACCGAGAACCCTGACAGGATGGCATGGAGATAGTTCTGCTTGAGATCGGAAGCCCAGGCAGTGATAGAAGTGACTTTGCATTTGATGGACAGCAGGTAAGAACGCAGCATGCTGGAAGGCAGTCTTGGTTCAGGTCCAAATATGGAATAGCGATCCCGCATCAGGTCATCCACGGGAGACAGATCCAAGGACCAGAACTGTTCCATGATATCCCATGTGGCGGAATCAAAGGAAGTGAGGGCATTTGGATAGTATTTACAAAGTTGTTCCAGAACATGTTTCTGGTAGGCGGCGTGTCCGCCGATGTTAACAGGTTTCAAAGTGTGCACCTCCAATCAAGAGTGAAATTAGTTCTTAATTGAAGGGCGCACCTTGAAGAGCTGGCGCATAGGGATCTTCAAGGTGCGCCGCACATTTTGCCCCACATGTCAAGTGATTTTAAAAAAAGTGGGGGAATTTATAAAAATGGGGTCTTGGAAGCCGCATAAAATAAGGCTTTGAGATTCCGAGAGTCTATATAAAATGAAAGGAGGAAGTGCAGGATGAAGTCTAAAAACGTGGAGACATTAATTCGGGAGAGAGCAGAACTGCGTGATCTGCTGGAAGACATCATGGATCGGATTCAGGAATTCCGTGAAGAGATGGTAACCGAATTGGATGATTTGGAAGACATGATCGCAGAAAACGGTGGAATAGGATTCCATTGATTCGACAAAAAGTCCACGTTTAACTTGTACTTTTTCTTGACATAGTACCATTTTGTTCAAGAGACTGAAAAGTGATTTTGAGCATAAGGACACATACAAAGATGCAACCGACAAGCAGAAGCAGGCCTATGACTGGCAGAAAGACAAGCTGATCAGGGAAAAGGTCATGCAGCTTGCAAGGTTTGAAGGGATCAAGGTGGAGATTATTGGTGTCTGGATATGGGTGTCCAACTGCTATGCCTACCGAAAGGAACTGAAAGAGTTAGGGTTCCACTGGGCAAGGCAGAAGCAGATGTGGTATCTGCATTTTGACGATTTCCATAAGTTCAGCTCAAAACCTGCTTCCATGAGCTATATCAGGGAAAAATATGGCTGTGTGGAAGTCAGGTTTAAAAAAGACACAGAGGAAAAGAAGAAACTTGCAAAAGTATAAAGGAAAAGAGGTAGATGTTTATGATGGATTTAAAGACTGCCAGCCCACAGGAGATTGCGAAATATTTCTCCCGTGAAGTGAACAACATGTTTTTTAAGCCTGATAAGATCGCAGGGGAACAGAGGGATTCCAGACAGATGGAGGATTTGGACATCTGCTGGATAAAGGTAATATCTGACAGCGGATACAGGACAGATTTAAGAAATGAAGCATCCGCAAAAACAGGCAGACAGCTTGCGGAGATTTCCTTTGTCCAGAAGAAGATGGAATCTGTCAGCAATGAGAAGATGGAAAAAGTGGCAAAGGAGATGGCAATAGACCACAGGACTTTGCAGCAGACTTTTTCAGGGCTTGTGTTTTTCCATTTTCTGCAGTCCTGTAATAAAAAAGAGCATGATGCACTTATTAAGGCTATGGGTGAATCCTTTTACAGGTTGCCCCTGATCTGAAAGGAGAATGATGTTTTATGGGAATTGATTTAAACGAAATAAGGAAGCATGTGGAGCTATATTTTAAAGAGCATCTTCCTAAATATACAGTATTGGAGATTAGGTAGAAATCTTATCATCCAGCGGACAATTATCTCTGGATGGTGTCGGCAAAGAAAGAGGATGGCACTTATGCGGTGTGGACTGCATGGAATGAATCAAGCCAGAGCCTTAACTTTGGGCATTATAACCTGAAATCCATAGAGGACTGTGAAAAGGTGTTTGAAGAATTTTATTTTAAAGGATAGGAACAGGGGAACTCTGGCTTTCGGGCTGGGGTTCCTTAATATCCCCTGTCAGACCTTGAAATCAACGGGGTTTGATAGTATACTAAAAGAAGCAGAGGGAAGGAATCGTAAGGATGGCAAAGAAAACACAGGACTTAAAACCAGATACAGTGCTAAAGAATTACTGGAGTGGTAATGAGCAGTTTGCCGACCTCTTCAATGCAGTGCTGTTTGAGGGAAAACAGGCCATCAGGCCAGAGGAGCTGGAGGATGTGGATACGGAGGAATCCTCTGTATTGGAGCATAAGGACTATGCGGAGAGCATCAGGGCATCCAGAGACAATATAAAGGTAAGCAAGAGATCCACCGCATTTGGAGTGGAGCTTGTGATGCTGGGAATGGAATCACAGGAGCATATCCACTATGCAATGCCTATGCGAATTATGGGATATGACTACGGCACTTATAAAAAGCAGTATGACAGCAATGCTAAGAAGTATCAGACAGCAAAGGGGCTGGAAGAAGATGAATACCTGTCGGGGATGAAAAAGACAGACAGGTTTATCCCAGTCATTACGATGGTTGTCTACTATGGTGAGAAGCCATGGGATGGGGCAGTATCGCTCCATGGGATGTTAAATATTCCCGAAGAAATGAAAGCATTTGTGAATGACTATAAGATTCTGCTTGTGGAGGCGAGGGAGAACAGCCTGACACTCCATAATATGAAGAATGTGGCTTTTTTCAATCTGATGAAAGTGATTCTTGATAAAAGCCTGTCAAGGGATGAAGCAAGGAAAAAAGTCATAGACTATGCAAGGGAACACAAGGTAGATAAGTCTGTGATTATGACAGTGGCAGGAGCAACCAACTGTAAGATTGATTATAATGCGTTATCTGAGAAAGGAGATTTTGATATGTGTACTTTGTTTGATGAAATTGCAAAAGAAAATGAAGCAAAGGGCATTGTTGAGACAGGATTTGATTTTGGGCTTTCTGAAAATGATATATTGAAAAGGTTGCAGGAGAAACTGAACCTGTCATTGCAGATGGCACAGGAATATATCAAAATGTTTGGAAAGCAGACAGTGTAAGAAACTGACTGTAAAGGCATTATGAATCCCCCTTAAGATGGGGGATTTTGTCATTTGGAGCTAGACAAGCCTTGTCTAGCATAGGAATGTCAGTTTTTCCAGTAAAATCAATACTTTCAGGGGTTTTGGAGCGGAGAAGAAGTCTATTTTTTCCTTATATATAATATATACTTTAGCTGTTGTTAGAATATATGGTTTAAGTATTTTCTGATAAAAAAATCTGCCTCATAAAAGAAAAAGGTAGGTATGGGCTGTATTGGAATGGAACTGCATGTTAAAGAAAAATAAGATTGTCTTTTTTTGACAGGTAGTAGCCATTACAGAACCTGAATCCCTTATTTTTCTTTTTAATAGGCAGATGTTTTTGTTTTAGAAAAATTCTGATTTTAGTTATAATTTATATGGCAGGTGTCTATAATATATAGCCCCACAAAGGGGAGGCCCTTATCGGGCCTGCAACCTGTAAATGCAAAAAAAATTGAAGGATGGCGGTACATAAACAGTCATTTTTTCAAAGGGTTCACGGCATGTTGCTGTGAATATTCATAAAGAATGACAAAAAACAAAAAAAGTGAAAAATCCCGAAAAAACCTTGCAAACGCCGAAAAACTGCGGGGTTTAGGGACTCGGACAATACAAAAAAGTCATTCTTTGTGAGAAGAAAAAATAGGGATAAAATAGGGCTTCAGAAGCCCTTATTTTTTTGTTCAAAAACCCTTCAAAAAATTCAAGGCTTGTAAAGCCCTAAAATAGGCACTTTTGAAGATGTTTTGAATTTTGTTGAAGATAAGGGAAAGTTGACTATTCTAATATTGGGAAACTTTTTGCACATTTAATGGGCAAGAGTTTCCCAGTATTTTTTCAGTGTTTATGCGGGTTTCAGAGATTGTTAGAAATATTGGGAAACAAATCAGGAGAAGATGATGATCTGCAAAATTTCCTTTATTAATATGTGTTTATTTAGTTTCCCAATATGATTAGAAATCCATGCTCAAAGCAAAAAAATAAAAAAATGTATTATAAACGGCTATTTTGAGCCAGAGTTAAAGATACTTTCCCCCTAATTTGAAGATTTGTTGAAGGGTTTTTATCGATACTCATAGTAGGATAATCTGGATTGATGGATCGTAATTCATAATGGTCCTCGAAGTCATAAAACTTCTTACATGTCATACTCCCATCTACACTGATAATTCCAATCTCTCCATTTTCCAAATATTTTTGACTGACAACTTCAATCGTTTCCTTATCACGAATGACTGGATACATGCTGTCCCCCTGAGCAATCAGAGCATAAGAAGCAGAGGGATTTTCTGGAATAACATTTCCATAATCTACCTCGTAACTTAAGATCGGCGTACCTGCTGCCACTTTGCCAAGAATAGCGACACCTTTAGAAGTTTCATATGTGGCGAAATCTTCCATGATAGTGTTATTTGCAACCGCTGGATTTTTATATAAATATATTTTCTCATTAGATGTCGAAGCCGGACGAATGATATCTGGACTATCCGTTCGCCCTAGAAGATAGTCGATAGAACAGTCAAGGTAGTCAGCTATACGAGAAATTTTATCACAAGAAGGATAAGCGCTTTTATGCTCAAGATCATATATGAAGCCTTTATTAATTTGACAATCTTCTAGTATTTTTTTTACTGTTAGATTTTGTTGTTTTGCAACTGACTTAATGGTTGTTGATATTTCGTAAGGATTGTACATATTTACCTCTCTAAATTTGTGTAAAACGCCAAAATACTGAAATTTCAGTAAAAATACTTGAAATACTGATATTTCAGTATTATAATATAACCGTGTTAAATTGTTAGCTTAAATATAACAGAATAGAGGCTAAAACACAATGTAGTAACCAGAAAAACCTGCTATATCATCAAGTTTTTGAGGAGGTGAATCAGATGAGTGTTGGGAAGAACATCCGGATAAGAAGGGAAGAGAGGAGGCTGAGCCAGAAAGAGATGGCGAAAATGACAGGGATTTCCCAGGCGATGTTGTGCCAGATCGAGCGCGGGACAAAAAACCCATCTATACAGATTGGTAAAGAGATAGCGGATATCCTGGGGTGCAGTATGGAGGACCTGTTGGCGGACTGATCAAAGGAGGTGCAAATGAAAAACGGGAAAGCCCCCACACGGGAGCAGAAGATTATGATGAAAGCCCACGGGCTGGTGCCGGAGAACTGGCTGGTAGTGAAGAATCATCCGGACTCTCTGGAGGTGGTGAGCCGGGCGGCGCTCAAGCGGATCGGCGGGAAGCCGAGGACACGGATTATATCAAAAAGTTTGTAGAGAGGAGAGAAAATGGACGGTTGTATTTATAACACAGGAGGGTATTGTTACAAAAATAATCTGGAGGATCCGGAAGAGTGCCTGTGAATCGGAGATGAAGAGAGTTGTGAGTATGCTGAAGAGAGCTGAAGGAGGTGAGGAAAATGTTGAGGAAAATATATCTGGAACTGGTAGAGATAAGAAAAACGCTCCAAGCCATACATAGTGACTTGGAGCTCTCAAAAGTAGATATTGATGTCGTTAGTCATCAAATTCAAGAACACTTAATAAGACAGATCGAAGAATGCGCTGATTCAGTTTCAGTAAAATGCTAAAAAAACTTTCCGTTATAGCTTTTTGTGAGATTTTTCCGCTTTCAGCAGATGCAGACTGAAGAACTTGATTTACTAATTCTTTTGTTTCTGCCGAGCGGAGAACTGACTGGTAAGAGGATGTAAATTTTTCGTCAAATTCTTGCTTTGTCATAATTAGTCTCCTTTCTTATGTACTCGGTGCGGCAACACCTGTGAGTACAGTATAGACGGGGAAACAGGAAATAGCAACATGGAAGAAACTAGATTAAATGCCTAGTTTTGAATGTATTAAAGCGGTGATGACATTGGATGCAATCTGCATGATTGCAGGGACGGATTTAGAGCCGACGGTTGAAGCAATTTCCTTTATATTATTCCAGACAGTATCAGAATGGATATCTGCAAGGAACTGGTGCCCTTTATATGTAATATCATTTATGTATTTTACATAGTGAAATCCACCACCATAGTCAGTTACCATACCGTCTATAAGACCTGCTTCATATAATTTCAAGCAGGTATATGAGATATCATTATCAGAGTAGTTTGGGTTTGGAAGGTTTTTCTTGAGAGAAGAAGTCAGAATGTATTCTCCATAGTTGATGTCTTCCACAAAGATCATTATATCACGCATGCAGTCAAGATCCAGTTTCATAATAGGAGCCTCCTTTGTGTTTTGTTAGATAGTGAAATTGTAACACATAAAGGGGAGAAAAGGTAGAGGAGAGAAAGGATGTCAAATATAGAAGCAATACCATTATAACCTATCATTGACGCATAGTCTATTAAAGTGCGCCATTTTTCTATCACTAATCACACGTCTGATCCATTCTGGATAATATCTACTTGTCAAGGTTCATCCGGCCGATGAATCCTGGTCGGCAGGCTCAAGATTCCGAGAGCCTATATGTTAATGCTCCTGCATTATGCACAATACCTTTAAATAATTTATGGTGTTAGTCAGTAAATGGGGCAATAATCATATTTGTCCCATAAGAAGACCAGTATTTATGCAGATCGTCTACCAACCAAATGTTAACTAATACCTAATTTATTTATTATAATTCCCCTTCATTCCAACTATAACTATTTGTATCAAACATTTGGTATAAACTTTTCACTCACCAGTCACCCATTTCCACAAATATATATTCTGCATTCTTCAACATTCAAGTTTGTATGAACAATGCTTTACAATTTCTTACTATTTATGGTTAATCCGATCACTTCACAGCCAAGATTTTTTACAACATGAAGCGATTTGGGAGAAAAAACAACTGTCAAAAAGGACATACTTTGCAGGAATATCAAAAAATCAAGAAAATGCTTTTAAAAAGTCATTTTCCTGATTCCTAACTATAACCAAATACCTACGCTCCTTTTACACCATCTGAAGCCCTGCCAGCAACTCCACTTCTGCAATATCAAGCCCTGAATATTTCGCAACCTTATCAATCGACAATTCACCATCCTTCAACATTCTTAGTGCTGTCTCCTTTTTAGCTTCATCTTTCCCTTTATTCAAAATCTTTCTTGCTTCTGTCTCAAGTAACGCTCCGCTCATCATTCCACCTATCCCTTTCTGCACATTCTCATACTTCTGTGCAATTTCTCTGACCACATCCCTGGAAAGTTCTATAATTGTACGTTTGTCAAACGCCCCAATAATCCCTTCCTGTTCTAGTTTATCAAGCCTTTCCAAAATATCCTGATACTCTGCTTTCAGTTTTGTCAATTTCTGCTCATTATTATTATACACCTGAAAGTTCTTTTCATGTGAAAAAATATAAAATGGAATTAACAGTAACAGCCCTTTTGAAAAAATATCTTCCAGAGAATATTCCTGTACTTTCATAATCGGCACATCATACTCTACGCTTCCGCCAGGCGTTTTTATCACATACCTCATTTTATCAGGTGTCTTTTTATAATTCCTCAGATATAACACCGCCGTATTAGGAAATGTCACTGTCAATGTTTCATGAACGATTTCCCCCTCATCCAATGCTATCTGGGCATCATACTCAAACAGCCGAATTGTCATCCGACCATCCGGCAGACTGCTCTCACATTCCAGATGATATTTCTTCTTTTTCTTTCCATATATTATGAAATTAGTATCCGTTATTCTTTCATGGTCGGCTGCATCCTGTTGATCCATAAAATGCTCATTGGGATGAAACTCTATTATCTCATTCCCTGTATAGTCTTCCTTAAAAATCTCATTGATTACCGGAATAATCATCTGCCGGCAGTCATTTAAGATTGTCCGAAATGCCCCGTCATATATATTTCCCATATACAATCCTCCGTATTTCTTATTTACATCATATCATTTTCATACTGTATACACAACTACATTTAAAATATAATATGAAATTTTACTTCTATAGGAACATTGCCGACAGTACCAGCAATATCCCTAAACGCGTAATAGGAGTTTTAACTTCCAAACTTTCAAATCTCCTATACTTAATTTATTACCTCAGATTATCTGCGATATAATTACAGACCTACGTCACTTATAGATATGGCTTATCCTGTTCGTTACCCCCCCGTTTCCTATCCATAATCTGAATAGACCAGAAACATGTTTCACAGAAATTTTGTCATCTTGTGCAAAAAATTGTTCATAAACAACTAATAACTGCGAACAAATTAAAGTCGTTTATTTTAAATTAACGGATAATAAACACTTTATTCGACACTATACATCATAAAATAACGTGTTTATTATTTCAAAAACCGCTCTAATTCTATCCCAGCAGACTATCTTCGACACAAAGCGCCCCCCACCCAACCATCTCATTCGGATATCTCGTAAACCCCGGCAGCCTCTTCGCCCCCTTGATAAAATAAGCCTTCACTTTCTCCCCGTACAGATACGGATCGTTCCCCTGCACGATCCCCCACTCCATCAGCAGTGCGCTGCTGCCGGCGGCAAAGGGTGCCGCAAAGGATGTACCGGAGACTACCGCATAACTGCCCTGTCCATCCGGTACCAGAAGATCCGTACCGGGCGCGCACAGATCCGGTTTCATCTGCTGCTCATAAAAAAATTTTCCTTCCTCCGCCGTCCCTTCCCCTATGGGGTACCCCCTGCCGGAAAAGTCCGCATATTCCTGATAAAGGGGATTATATGCCCCCATGGTAATGACCTTCTGCGCCGTAGAGGGGATCGTCATGGACACCGCCGCCGTGGGACGGAAAAAATTGGTGCCCCTGTTTACCGCCTCCGCCGAAGGCAGATAAAAACTGACGGCGCCCTGGATGACCTTAAGAGGTGTCAGCACAAAAGTCCAGATTCCCGCCACAATGTAAGGCGTACCAAGAAAGTCGAAATAATATTCCTGCAGCTTGGTATAAGGCGCCGGTTCCCCGCAGTAAAACAATATCTTTGTCCCATCCAGCACAAATTCCCTTTTTCCGATCCTGTCCAGCGGAATTTCCAGACTGCTGCCTCCCGGAGATATCAGTTCTAACCGAAAGACATCCCCGTAATTTTTCCACATCGAAATATTACAAGCACCCTGATAGCCCGCTATGCTGCACTCCACCCGTTTCTCCCCGTCTAAAATAACCTGCGTATGCCCTGCCGCCGCTCCCTCATTCCCGCTTCCTACACAGATTACTGTCTTGTAACTTTCCGCCGCACTGTTTAAAAAAGTCTCCAGCAGCGATGTTCCGTCATGGGAACCATAGGTACTGCCATAACTGATATTGATTGCAAGGGGCATCCCAAGTTCCTGCGCCTTTCGCAGCATCCATGCCACAGCGCGCATCAGTTCCGTCGTGCGGGAAGAACCTGCCGCGCCGCTTCCCTTCCCAAGTTTTACAACCAAAAGCCCTGCTCCGGGCGCAACCCCCTCCTTTCCTGCCGCTATGGCTGCCACTCCGGTCCCGTGCCCCGAACGGTCAAATGTAAGCGTTGCGCCGGATACAATACTTTGATCAAGCTGCTCCTTCGTAAATTCCACACCATGAAAAAAGCCCTGCGGCGATACAAGGTTCTTTTCCTTATCTGCCTGCAGGGTTTGATCCCACAAAAACAAAATGCGGCTCTGTCCCTGTTCATCCAGAAACACGCCGTTTTTATAATCGATACCGGAATCCGGTATTCCGACAAGACATCCCTGTCCGCTCAAATAGGGCTCCCTCTCCGTCACTTCCTGCACACAGGAGGCAAGCTTGCCCTGGCCGATACTGATCTCTCCCTCATACAGTGCCTTGGACTTTTCCACAAAATCAATTTCCGGCAGGGAAGGAAGCAACGTTATCGCCTCCCGCCCTGCCGTCATAATTGCATATCCCGGCAGTAAATATTCCACCTGTACCGTTTCGGTCAAATCTCCTGCCGTCATATCCTGATCTGCCGGCAGCAAACCGGCGCTGCGTAAAGCCTCCCCAAGGTCTCCATGATATTTTATGATCAGTTCCCACCTGTCCTCTTCCACGCCAACCGGCAATTCCAGAGACCTCTCCCGCTCCCCGGGTGATGCCTCCAAAGACAGATTTAACAAATTTTCCAGTTTCTGTGAAGCCATTGATACCTCAAAAAAATCTTTTTTACAGTATATGCCTCCTACTGCTGCGGCACCACAGCAAAAAACACAAGATCACTGTCCGTATCATTGATCAGACTGTGCTCGTGCCCCTCCGGACAATAGTGCGCCTCTCCCGCACCGATCCGCAGCTCTTCACCGTCATACAATACCTTCGCCGCACCTTCCAGAATATAGATGATCTCACTGCTGCCCTCATGAGTATGCACCCCCACACTCGCCCCCGGAATCAGCCTGCTCAGCAGAATACGGTTTTTCTCATCCGCATACATCTTTGCCGCCATCTGCTTCTCGCCGCCCTTAAAATGAGGCATTATCGTCTCTTCCATCTGTTTAAAATCAAGTATCATATTTTTCTCCTTATTCCAGTTCCGCATGATCTCTTTCAGTACATTTTGCCGCCTCGATCGAAGCCGATCAGGCGCCTGTCAGTTTTCTCCCATCTTCAACAGTTTTGCCGCCTGATCGGCTGCAATACATGCATCTACGACCTCCTGGATATCTCCGTTCATGATCTTATCCAGCTTATACAAAGTCAGGTTGATCCTGTGATCCGTCACCCTGCCCTGAGGGAAATTATAGGTCCTGATTTTTTCGGACCGGTCGCCTGTCCCCACCTGACTCTTGCGCAACTCCGCCTCCGCATCATGAGCTTTCTGCTGCTCCAGATCATAGAGTTTTGTGCGCAGAAGAGCATATGCCTTTGCCCTGTTCTGTATCTGAGACTTTTCAGTCTGGGAATAAATCACGATTCCCGTGGGAATATGTGTCAGACGCACCGCGGAGTCCGTGGTGTTGACACACTGTCCGCCGGCTCCTGAGGATCTGCACACATCGATCCGGATATCCCGCTCATCGATCTGCACATCCACTTCCTCCGCCTCCGGCATCACTGCCACCGTAATCGTAGAAGTATGGATACGCCCGCCGGATTCGGTTTCCGGTACGCGCTGTACCCGGTGTACGCCGGACTCATATTTCATCACGGAATAAGCTCCGCTTCCGTTAATCATGAATGTGACGTTCTTCATGCCGCCGATTCCGATTTCTTCACATTCCACCAGTTCTACTTTCCAACGCCTGCCCTCTGCATAATGCAGATACATACGGTAAATCTCTGCCGCAAACAGCGCCGCCTCGTCTCCCCCTGCGCCTGCACGGATCTCCACGATAACGTTCTTGTCGTCGTTGGGGTCTTTGGGAAGCAGCAGGATTTTAAGCTCCCGCTCAAGCTCTTCCA
>OFGN01001261.1_pt1 | contig 19246 bp, 14 predicted proteins | sample 1521821 | NCBI WGS metagenome assembly OFGN01 (sample SAMEA3504094, study PRJEB24116) | mouse gut metagenome | biome: mouse gut; feature: mouse-associated habitat; material: faeces | place: Denmark | collected 2011
AGCACGACCTTGCCAAGGTCGGGGTCGCGGGTTCGAGTCCCGTTTTTCGCTCAAAAATCCCTCCGTGCCAAGTGTACGAGATTCATGTCCGGATGGCGGAATTGGTAGACGCGCTACTTTGAGGGGGTAGTGACAGTTATGTCGTGTGAGTTCGAGTCTCATTTCGGACACTCGTAAAATCCGTAAGTATTTCAGAAATACTTACGGATTTTTTTGTATACCCATCCCCGAAAATAAATTTGTCATGCAGACTGTCAGAATATTTATAGCGTCTTCATTTGAAATGGATGATTGGCGTGAAGCCATTGGCGACGCAATACGCCAATGGAGTGATAATTTCGAACCCCATGGATATAGAGTAAGGATGGAATGTTGGGAAGACTATCATCCCGAATATACCGGAATTCGAAAACAAGATGAATATAATGAGGAGCTGGTGAAGCGGAGCGACTTGTTTTTCGCTTTGTTCAGGACACGTTGCGGCGATTTTACAAAAGAAGAAATACGGGTCGCGTCAGGTGAGAAAATAGATATCAGTATTATAAAAGACGTTACAGGAGTGGCTTCTCCTGAGCTTGAATCGTATCTCGCGGCTTTGGCGGGCGTGAAGAATGCCGGCGATTGCTCGGAGGCGATTGAATTTATCAAGGAAAAACTTCAGGAGTATATTATGAGTATGCCCCGGTTTAAGCCCGATGGCTTTAAACTTGAGAGCAAACAAGTGTATGCTACCATTCCTCAAGACCGTGCGCAAAGCAGAAACACGATTGGAAATATGATCCGGTCGCTCGACGCTTTGTCGGAAGACGTGCTTGGTGTCCGTTGCAAGTATAATACAAAATCGATGGACGGGCTCAAGGGTTGCGAGTATTATATGGCGGTTCTAAAAGATAAATTGGAGGATGAGGATATCAGAGAACTAAAGCATGCGGTGGTCAATACTTCTGCGGGTTCTCATCCATCATACTCGGTTTTATATTATAATCATGGCGATAAAGCACTTGAATCTTGCCCTGATCTTAAAAAGCTTGTCTCTGAGAAAGGTATATTCGAGAGTCCTTTTGATAGTGTCTATCGTATAAAGTTTAATCTTCTTGTATGGCTTTTGTCGCAGAGATTGCTTGTTATTGATAAATCGAGTAGAATAACTGTGAGGGATGGTATGGTGTATTATTACAGTTATCCAATTGTAAGTGCCGCCCTGCTTGGTTATAAGGATTTGTCTGATTCTGAAATACTCGAAAAAATACTCGCAGATATTCGCAGCCGCTTGCTTGGCCTCCTCGAACATGACAGCCAAGCAGCCGATAAACCGATTGACCTGAAACTTCTTGACAAGGATATACAGAAAGCCAAAGCGATAAATAATCTTGCCGAAGAGTTGAATAAGGCAGCCCGGCAGGAACAACAGACACTCATGGCAGAGATAGGATCGAGGATTTCTTTTATAGAGCAGGGTGTCAGGGCAGAAAATGTGGCTGAGCTCTTGGAGTTATATGACCGCAGAATAGAACTTGAAGAATATTTTGTCGGTTGTGATTGGCTTGAACCGGAGAGTCTGTTGCGAACCGAACTTGCCCGCATAAAGCATGTAGAGGCTTTTCCCGAAATATCTTACAGCCAAAATCTTGACGTCGACAAACTTTATGGCAGGGTAGCGGCTCTTGCTGACAGGTATGGGGTATTAGATCCGGAGATTGAGATGAAGCGTATGAATTATGCCAATTATCTTGCGCGAAACAACTGTCACAGAGAGGCGCTTGATATCTATGCCCAAACCTTGACGAACCTTCGCAAGCTTGATGATGGCTCAGTGTTGATGGCCAACTATCTGGCACCTTTATATCTCAATTACATCCATAATCTGACTAATCTGGGCTTGGAAGATAGAGCCGTGGCGATAGTTTCGGAGTTTGAACAAAATATAGAGAAATGGAACGACCGCGGGCTACTTGATTTTGATGTCAGGGCCTACAGGATATTGTGTATATCTGCGCGCTTGGTTTTCAGAAATTCCAAAAACTTCATCCGATATATCCGGCAAGGGTTTGACTACTGGAGCTTGCTTATCGATAATATAGATTTGCGGGTGCCGGTGTGGCATAGGATATGGGATGACGTCTATTGCTATTTTCCGATAGCCTTGAGTTCGGCCATAATTGACAGTGGAGCAAATGGAAATCGTATCATCGATTTGATTAAGGATATTGTCGAGCGTGCGTGCCGATATTTGGATCAAGGTGTGAATATCGAAGAGTTGCGAAGGACGGTGATGAGGGCAAATCTATATCATAATCTGGCAAAGGTTTATTCTGATTCGGGCTATACTGTAGACGCAAGAGAAGTGATGACAAAAGTGCTCAAGTGGCGGAGACTGGTTTTCTCAAAGGCACCAATCCCGGCATTTGAAGAGTCTATAGCCGAGGCACTCCTCTTGCTCGGAGCTACATATATCAATGGGAATTTTGATATTTTGCCGCAGACACGGTTTGAGACTGCTCTCGGGTATGCAGACGAATGTCTTGCCATTTATCAGAAATATAATCGAGGCTTTCTTGAGCAGGAAACTCGCGTATATGAGGCGCTATTGCTTAAGGGAACGATTTTGTACTACAATGCAAATCTACATAAGCAGGGCGTTCGCATGATAAAAGAGTGCTATGCTTGGAGTAAAAGACATCCTGACAATTCTTATAGAAACGTGATTGAAAGTGAGTATAACCGCTTGATTAAGTAGTGGTTAATTAGACTGCTATGATTGCTGCGATAATCATGTGAGATATATGCCTTGAAAAATAAATTAATATTTTTTGGTGAAAAATTTGGAAGAATGAAAAATTAGTCGTAACTTTGCACCGCAATTGAGAAAGGCACATGCGAAAATAGCTCAGTTGGTAGAGCACGACCTTGCCAAGGTCGGGGTCGCGGGTTCGAGTCCCGTTTTTCGCTCAAAAATCCCTCCGTGCCAAGTGTACGAGATTCATGTCCGGATGGCGGAATTGGTAGACGCGCTACTTTGAGGGGGTAGTGACAGTTATGTCGTGTGAGTTCGAGTCTCATTTCGGACACTTTTGAAAAATCCCATATGATTGAATTTCAATCATATGGGATTTTCTTGTATATTATTGTCCCCATTTTGTCACCGCTGTTGACAGCAATTCAACGATTTGTATTGGCGCATAGTAAACACAGTATTTTACTATGCACCCAGATATCAGTCTTTTAGCGTTTGACATATTGCATATTTATTTTTGCCGGGTGTAAGTTTGCGGTTTTTGCCTTAAGCTCTATAGGAGTGTTTGATTTTCCTGCACGTAATATCACAAGTGCTTTTCCACGATATAGGGAGCGTCGAGCTGATTTTTCAGAGTAGGGGATGTGCAGTTCATTACTATGCATATCTCCGTTATCAACGGCTACAATACTGGCATCGCCGCTAAGCGATATCTCAATCTCTGAAGAGATGCCAGGAACTGTTCTTCCTTTTGCATCCACAGCTCTTATTACCACGTGGCATAAGTCATATCCGTCATTACGCCATGGGGCGTTTTCGGGTTCTGCAACAAGTTTCACAGCTTTTCCTGCGGTCTCTATTCTGTGGATTGCTACTTTTTTTCCGCTATTGTATGCTGTGGCTTCAAGTATGCCGGGTGAATATGCAACGTTCTTCCATTCAAAACGATTTCGGAGCTTTGTGTTGCTAAGATTGTTTATGCGTCTTTTCAGGCTTTTGCCGTTGAGTCTTAGTTCTACTTCATCAGCATTGCTGAATACCGTGATATCATGAACATCACCTTTGCGGAAATTCCAATGATCCACCATTTCTGAACGTTTCATTTCCACATCATTCCATAGATATGATTCATTGCTCTTTTGCTGTATGCCTATATGTACCACTGGCTCATCGGAAAACATACTTTTAATGAACCAGGCCTCAGGTTTTGGCTGTAATGACATATCAAACACTCCCTGTTCCCATCCTTTTGCCGGCCATCCAGCCGACTCACCGAGATAGTCGATCATGCCCCAATAGGCAAGTCCTATTACACGGTCGTTGTCAGGTTCATAAAAGTTGGGGCCCATGCCGCTTCGGTTTGCTTCGCTCTGATAAAAAATCATGTCGGGAAATCGACGTGAATCGCCTGGAAAATACATGTAGCGATAGTTATAAGAAGCAATGTCGGTCTCACGAGCCAATGGTGCAGGTAATGAGTCTGTTTCAAGAGAACGGTATCGAGGATGCATGGCTACTGTCACTTGTCGTGTGGTGTCATAGCGTTCAAGCAGCGTTTTCTGCAATCGATATGCTGTTACACCCCAATCGTTAAAAGGCAGGTTGCTGTAACCTTGTAGCTCGTTTCCAAGGCTCCACATGATTACAGATGGGTGATTGCGGTCGCGTTTAATCCATTCGGGCAGATCATGCTGCCATTGAGCGGTCCAGTCCTTCCTTCCGCCGGAATATTGTTTGAGCCACTTGTCGTACAGCTCATCAACCACGAGTATGCCGAGGCTGTCACAGATGTTAAGAAAATCAGTGCTGTAAGGGTTATGAGACGTGCGAACATGGTTGAACCCGAAATCCTTAATCAATCGCAGACGTTTTTCTATCGCTTTCGGATATGCCGCAGCTCCAAGAGCTCCGAGGGTGTGATGATTAGCTATACCTTTAAGCAATACTTTCTTGCCATTGAGCTTGAATCCGAATTCCGGTGAGAATTTGATATCTCTTATTCCGAATTTTACCGACATGCTGTCGGTAATGGCGGAATTGTCGGGCCTTCTTAGTTTCACATGCGCTGTATACAATGCCGGAGTCTCGCAGCTCCATAGCTGTGGATTTTCTATTCTGAATGGATGGAGTGCATATTCCCTGTGCCTCCATTTAAGATTCACCGGAATAGTGTCGATACGAGATATCAGCGTGTTTCCGTCGGGTGATAATATATCCGTTTCTGCAATAAACCGATGGTCTCGGCTGCGTGACTCGGTCTCTATACTGATGTTTATTTTCGCTTTGCAAGTGTCTGTAACATTAGTTTGTACGCATAACCCATGCCTGCTGAAATACAATGTAGGGTCTGTGACTATGATTTTCACCTGTCGGTACAGTCCGCCTCCGGTGTACCAGCGGGAGTTGGAAGGCTTCCCGGTGTCAGTCTTGACTATGATTTCATTCTCCTGGCTATGACATATTTTTTTAGAGATGTCGATCTCAAATCCGAGATAGCCATAATCGGTCCCGCCAATATATTCGCCGTTCAGGAATACATCGCCTACGAGCATTATGCCTTCAAAATCAAGTAGTATACGTTTCCCTTTCCAACTGTTTTGCGGAGTGAATCTCAATGAATATACACCTTTTGTTGGTTCTTTGAACGCTCTTGCGCTCAAGCGACTCTTAATATTGGCGGCTCCGTCTCTGTTGTCAGGTATTTCTTCTGATGACGGCTTTATCCATGGTTGCCCTATAAGATAATCATGAGGCAGATTCACAATTACAGAGGAATCTGAATCCTGATGTTGAAATCTCCATCCAAAGTCAAGAGGTATTACTGTTCTTGCAGAAGTCTCTATGGATGTTTTAATTGAGAATATTGATATGGTTGTCAATAACAATAGTAGCTTTAATCTCATTATTGCCAGGTATTACTATTCAAGGTAAATATTTTCTGTCGGATAGTACGCGGACTTCTCATCAGACATTGGTAGAATGCAAAGTTAAGAAAAATAGGTGTCCGATTATGCAAACAACTTCAATTATTTTGAGTACCTTTGCATTTGTCAGTCAATTTTCTGACATAAAGCGATTTCGACTATGAAGTGTATTTCAATGATAATAGCAGGGGCAATGGCATTGGCTATGCCATTGAACGCCAAGGTAGTAAAGAGGTATGCATCAACTCCGGATGCGACGCTTGCCGTTGTGGTTGACAGCATAGACTTCCGTAATGATCTTACACGGATATACGGAAAATTCACAGGAACACCTCACACGTCCAATCGTGTTGATTCCGCAATACTCAAATCGGGTAAACAGATCTATAATGGAAACGATATCGATGGTGTAGATTTCAAGCGTTATTTTCAATGGGAGGATGACGGATGTATACTTGTTGAGATAGACTTTCCGGCGATGAAACAATTCAAGTTTGCCCACCTCCACCTCGCCACTCCTCGCGGTGAATCAGTTACTAACTTAACACGAAAATAATTGAAACTCTGCATAACGGAGAAACCAAGTGTCGCCAAGGATATAGCTAAGATCCTTGGCGCGAATGTGCGTAACGATGGGTATTATTCAGGTGGAGACTATTGTGTCACCTGGACTTTCGGCCACCTATGTCAGCTAAAAGAACCGCATGACTATACTGACGGATGGAAACGATGGTCGCTTGGGTCATTACCGATGATCCCTGCGAAATTTGGGATAAAACTTATTCCGGAAGCATCCTATGAACGACAGTTTCACGTGATAGAGACCCTTGCCGCTCAGGCTGATGAGATAATCAACTGCGGTGACGCCGGACAGGAGGGAGAACTGATACAGAGATGGGTGATGCAGAAGGCTGGAGTGAAATGTCCGGTGAGCCGTCTGTGGATATCATCTTTGACTGACGATGCTATACGAGAGGGATTCTCCAGACTTGAACCACAACAGAAGTTTGACAATCTGTATTATGCCGGGCTTTCTCGTGCTGTAGGCGACTGGATATTGGGCATGAATGGGACCAGGCTTTATTCCCTTAAGTACTCCTCTCCTGGGAATGTCCTGTCAATAGGCAGGGTGCAGACCCCGACACTTGCATTGATTGTGCAGCGTCATTTCGAGATAGAGAATTTCAAACCGGAAGATTTTTGGGAATTGAAATCATTGTATCGCGATGTGACTTTCAATTCCACAGCCGGCCGTTTCAGTTCTATCGAAGAGGCGGAAGAGGCTCTTGCTGCATTGTGTGGCAAAGAAATGACCATTCAGGATGTACAGCAGAAGCAGGGTCGGGAATCGGCTCCTCGTCTTTTTTACCTGACATCTTTACAGGTTGAGACCAATAAGAAATGGGGCTGGACTGCCGATCAGACACTCCGGCTCATACAAAGCCTGTATGAAAAGAAGGTGACAACTTATCCGCGCGTCGATACTACATATCTTAGCGAGGATATATATCCTAAGGTGCCAGGCATTCTTTCGCAGATGACTCCTTATGCCACACTTACTTCTTCGCTGCTCCAAGGGAAGATTGCAAAAAACAAAAAGGTCTTTGATAATTCAAAAGTTACAGACCATCATGCGATTATCCCTACGGGGCAATCACCATCTGTTTTGGTTGGTGACGAGAGAAAATTATATCATCTGATAGCTCTCAGATTTATTGCAGTGTTTTATCCGGACTGCCAGTTCATGACAACTACTGTTATGGGCTCGGTAGAATCTCAGGGATTCAAGGCCACAGGCAAAGTGATAACTTCTCCGGGATGGAGAGCCGTATATGAAGGTTCTAAAGATGAAAAGGATGAGGCAAATGACGGTGATGACAAGCTGCTTCCCGAATTCACAATAGGGGAGTCTGGTCCACAGGAACCGTCGCTACAGAAAAAGACTACCCAGCCGCCGAAATATTATACGGAAGGAACACTTCTGCGAGCTATGGAATCGGCAGGAAAGACAGTTGATGATGAGGAGTTGCGTGATGCCATGAAAGAGAACGGAATAGGACGTCCGTCAACACGCGCAGCAATCATCGAGACCTTGTTCAAGCGCAGATATATCAGCCGAACCCGCAAATCGATAATGGCAACACAGGCAGGTATAGATCTTATAAATACGATTAAGGAAGAACTGCTAAAGAGTGCCAAACTTACAGGCATATGGGAGAATAAGCTCCGTCGGATCGAGCGGGGGGATTACTCCGCACCTCAGTTTATTGAAGAACTTAAGACCTTGATGAATGAGATTGTGATAAATGTGCTGAGCGACAATTCCAACAGTAAGATAAATACCGGAGTGGCTGACTCTCAAAACGGAAAAGCTTCCGGAGGTGCATCATCAGTTGGGAATGCTCCTAAACCCACCAAGCCTCGCGCACCTCGCGTTACAAAATTCGAACAGGTGGAATGTCCTATGTGTCATCATGGGCATATTATAAAAGGGCATACAGCATTCGGTTGCAGCAGATTCCGGGAAGGATGCGCTCTTCGTCTTAACTTCTCAGACTATCCCGATACTCTCACTCCTTCCAAACTAAAGAAGATCATTTCAAAAAAATCAAGTCGGTAACCATACTGTCTACCGCGAAAAATAAAGGACAACACTCTGCGAGCCTCATTCATAAGGAGTGTTGTCCTTTATAGATTTTTATTCATAGTTGATTGCTTTTGACGGAGGAATAGTTGTGACAATTGCTGAAGGCAATAGCAATACAATAAAAGACAACACTATTATTCCGGCATTGAGAAGCAGTATCGATGTCCAGTCAATCATTACCGGTACATGATCAAGATAATATGAGTCGGGATTCAGAGGTATCAGTCTTGTCGTTTTCTGAATGTACAGGAATCCGATGCCTATTATATTGCCAAAAAGCAAACCGCGAGCGAGTATTCTTACAGCAAGAAGAATGAATGTGCTGCGCACCAGTCTGTTGGATGCACCGATCGCTTTAAGAATGCCTATCATGCTGACACGTCTCAATATAAGTATAAATAATGAAGAAATAAGGGTCAGTATGGTCAGTAATGACATGAGTGTCAATATCACCTTAACATTTGTATCAAGGAGGGCAAGCCAGTTGAAATACAGTGCTGCTGTGTCGTGTATATTCACGATGGAATATACACGATCGGTACTTCCTGCATACAGTCGATCAAGATAGGCTTTCGAAAGTTTTGCCGACAGATTGTCAATAGTTTCATCGTCAGGCAGACCGTTTATCTCGGCTATAGTGGCGCATGTGTCAGGCACAGACGCCACCTGCTGTAGCATCGAAAGAGAGCCGAACACCATGTTACGGTCATACTCACTGAAATGAGTGTCATATATTCCGGCGATTTTCAGCCGTCGTGCACGATAGGCACCATTGCCAAGGAAATATGTATCGACTTTCTGCCCGAGTTCAAGTTCCAAAGTATTTGCCAAGGTCCTTGATACCATAATATGATACATTGTAGAATCAGAGCTGTAGTCAGGTATAATTCCTTCGACAAGATTGGACCGCAGGAAAGACCAGTCGTAATTATTGTCAACCCCCTTTATTATGGAGCCGGAAAAATTTTTCGGAGTCTTGATTATGGCAGGTTGGCGTACAGAGAGAGAGACCGATGCTGAAGAGGGGAGTATCTCGCGGGTAGTTTTCAGATCATCGTTTGAAATAAGTACCGATGCATCGGTGTCTGCTCCAGTCTTGACTCCTATTGACATCTGTGAATCAAATCCTATTACCTTTTGTCTTATCTCATGGCGGAACCCCATCATTACCGATATGGATACGATCATCACTATCACCGATAAAGTGATACCGATGATAGCAATCAGAATTCCGGTCGATCCGTTGTTTCGGGATGACTTGAGCGACAAACGCTGTGCTAAGAATAACGAGAGTGACATATCTCCAATAGAATCAATGAGAAGCCTATACTTCATTTAGCCCCTTCCGGCTCATAGAAGTGCGCAGGTACTCCGAGGGAGTAAGCCCTGTTATATTTTTGAATTGGCGGGAAAGATGTGCCACACTGGAATATCCGGTATGGTCGGCAATCTCTGAGATTGTCATCTGCCCATATCCAAGAAGCTCTTTCACCCACTCTACACGTTGTGCCATCTGGTATTTTTCAAGTGTCCTGCCTTCATGTGAGGAGAATACTCGGCTTATAGTGTCATATGGCGCGGCAAGAGTATCTTCAAGGCACTTGGACAGGTTCAGTCGGCATTCGTGAGGCTCGCGGATATGCTTTATCACAGCTTGTTTTGTGCGTTCCACCAATTGGGATTCTGTATCGAGTATACGTGAGAATCCTTCATGTTCAAGCAGATTGTCAAGCATGTCAAGGGCTGCACCATCCAGGTTTTCTTTGATTTGCGCACGTCCTAAAGTGATGTTCTCTGTGGTAAGGCCGGCTGATTTCAGTACGCGCTCCACAGCCTCGATACAATGATGGCAGACCATACCTTTTATGATTATCTCCATTATCAGCGCAATTTTATTTGTATTACCGATTGGGTCTGTTCTGTGATTGGAAAATGCCTTGAAGCACGTACTCCAGCTATCCATATCAGTTCGTCGTTGCGGAAGAGTAGGAGAGTGGAGTCTTTCTGGGCTTGTGTGAATTTTGCATCCTTGAATATGTCACTGACAAGGCGCGAGCCTTTCATGCCGAATGGGGATAGACGATCGCCTTTATGCCATGTGCGTAGACACCATTCGGGAGAACCGTTCATGACGTTGGAATCCAGATATATAGAATCAGGTTTCAGTAGCCTTTTTTGTTTTAGGGAATTGAATTCATTTGTTGTCAGTGTCGATACCTTTAGTGCCGGTGATATAAGGTCCCGAAATCTTTCCTCCTTTTTTATATTATGTTTTTCGGAGTATTCTGAGAGTATTCCTCTCTCAAGAACAAATGGACAGGATGGGGTTACAAAGAGTTGCCCCGACTGAGCATTTACACAAGTACCGTCACAACATTTTATGAGATTCTCTATCTGGGAAGGGGTGAACCCTTTTGGCGAAAGCATCTCATATAGTAGAGTGGAATGCTGCGCTTCGGAATTAACTATTCCTGACACGTCGATACTTCCATTCGCAAGAATGTATTTCCGTGCTTTTTCATTAATATATGTTCGATATAAAGTGTAGTTGTCACGAAGAATATCAAGAGATTTCACCATTGCATCAGTCGCGCCGGGGAATAATCTTTCTATCTCAGGCAGAATGATATTCCTGAGTTTGTTGCGCTTGTACTCATTCTCAAAATTGGTGTGGTCATCGACCCATGAGAACCCTTTTTTAGACACATATTTCTCTATATCGGCACGGGATGTTTTCAGTAGCGGACGTATGATGTTGCCGTTGACAGGTAGCATCCCTTTCAGTCCGTTTATGCCGCTTCCACGCAACAGATTGATAAAGAATGTTTCCACATTGTCTTCCCTGTGATGTCCTACAGCAATGTAATCACATGTGCCGGAGGCGATCAGTTCGTTCCACCAATCGTAACGCAGGGCGCGGCATGCCATTTCGAGCGATTCAGCAGTGGCGGCACGGCGTGCTGTGACATCGAAATGTTTGATGAGGAGTTTCACCCCGATTCTGTCGCAAAGCTCCATGCAGTGTTTCATGTCGCGGTCACTTTCCTCTCCGCGAAGATGAAAGTTGCAATGTGCGGCTATGCAATGTGCACCAGCCTCCTTCAGTGCGAGAAGCAGAGCTACGGAATCAGCACCTCCGCTCAATCCCACAAGGATGCGGCAGGACTGAGCGAGGTGCTTTCTAATAAACTGCTGAACTGCTGTTGTCATTACAGGTGTAGCGAATGTTTTTATTTTGTCGGATTTTCGATCTGTTTTCCGTTTATTGTGACATTTTCAAGTTTTACTCCAGGATAAATACATTCGAATCCGGGATTGCTTGCTTCAACCTTAACATCTCGCATGATGAAATTGCTCACAGTGTCCGATGGATTCCCGGCAATCACACCCAATGTTTTTACTTTGACATCTACATTTTCGATAAGGATGTTTCGCACAATGCCATAAGGCTTTTCGGAAGACCCTTCAAGGTTGAAGAACTGTTTCCAAGGCTTCATGTCAATTACGGTGCCGCTTGACCCGGTTATATTTTTGACTGTAATGTTCTCATATATCTGATATGTGTCGGGACGCATTTTCAATCGAAGTATTGCAGTGCCGGTATTTACATGGCAGTCTCGCACTTCGATGTTGCGTGCATGAACACATTCGCTTCCAAGGGTGAGAGTGCCATGAAGGTTAGGGCCGAATGTGCAACGTTCCACAAGAATATTCTCTACAATACCATTCTCGGCAGATCGATTGGCGTAGACTCCTTTCCCTCCTTTGATGCACACACCGTCATCATCACAATCCAGATAGCAGTCGCGGACAATGACATTGGAGCATACATCAAGATCAATGGCATCGCTTGATGGGGCTCTTACCGGTTCGCGAGGAGCGGTGATGCGGCAATTTTCAATAATTACATCATTGCACTGATACAGATGTGTAGTCCAGAATGGCGAGTTGCACAATGTGGGACCACTGAGTTTTACGTTGTCACAGCCCCATAGGAACACCAGCCTCGGACGATGAACCTCAAGATTGGTGCAGGATTCTTTGATTTTGGCACGTTCGGCACGAAGAGCCCAGAATTGTTTCCAATATTTAAGTCCGTTGCCGTTGATCATGCCAGGACCTGTGATTGCAAAGCCGTCCACATGATAGGCATTTATCAGAGCCGCATAGTAGTATATGCTTCGTCCCTCCATTCGGGATGGTATCAATGGGAAATTCTCTATCTCATCGGAGCCTTTTATGCATCCCCCATCTTCAATATGTAGTGTTGTGCCGGGCTTGAAGAAGAGCGCGCCGGTGAGGTATGTTCCTTTCGGAACAATTATGCGCCCGCCGCCTGCTGCCTCGGCCATATCGATTACTTTCTGAAATGCAGCAGTCTGAATCTTGGTGCTGTCGTTTGTTACGCCATGAGATGTGATGATGTAGTCCTTTGCAGAAACCCCTTGTGCCAAGGCAAATGAAATAGCCAGGGATACAGATGTTATGAGTCTGTTCATATATGGATTACTTGTTTAGGTTATATATCTCGGGACGGATGTATCTGCGAAGCTCAGGCACCTGTTTGGCAAGAGCATTCACTGCGAGACGTGACACCATAAGACCGCCGATAACAGTGAGATGGGTGTTGTCTATCTTCCCTTTGGGGCAGAATTCGTATGTGCCGGCAGGTATCCACATAAATAGGTCGCGAGAATTGTTGGGACCTAAATTCTGCACAAGTTCATGAGTGAGCTTGTTCATGTCGATGAATGTCGTTCCGGTCTCTTTTGCCACATTGCGGGGTGAATCAAGATATGCCCCATGAGTGTCAATAAGTATCACTCCCTCCTGTGGGTAATTCCCTTTCCATTCTTTCTGCTTGTCATCACTTTCGGATGCCACATCGATCATCGATTGTGGAGGGAAATTACGTCTGACAATGGAATTCATGAGGATAGGTGTCGCTCCTTTGCTTTTTGTATCGTTTACGAATCGGCGCAGGTTGTCGTCAAATGTGCTCCCGGGAATGGTATAACGATCCGGGCTCTTTATTTTTTCATCATTATGTCCGAACTGGATTATTACATAATCTCCCGGACGGATTAATGACATCACATTGTCCCATCGGCCTTCATCAATGAAACTCTTGCTTGAGCGTCCGTTTACCGCATGATTGTCAACTTTGATTTTTCCTTGCAGATATACCGGAAGCATCTGCCCCCAGCCACGTTCCTGATTCTCTTTTTTAAGAGGTTTGTTTGCCATTGTGGAATCTCCGATCATGAATACTGTTACAGTATCGGAGGGCTCTGCTGCGACAGCCGGCATCACAGTCAGGCATGTGGTAATAAATAATGTTGTTAAAAGTTTCATGGTTATGACTATTTATCTCTTTCTTGTGGTTTTGGCAACAGTTACTTTTACCGGAGCATCAAGCCCGCGACGCCATTTTTTAAGGTATGCGAACCATTCCTTGGATGAGCGTGGTGATGTCTCGTCGCGGAGTGCGGCGGCTGTTATGGTATAACGGATTTTCCCTTTCGTATCCGGAGTGAGGAGGGTTAGATAATTGACATCGTCCTCAAGAGTTTTTGCCAGATAAGGCTCACGAACTGAAATTCCAAGTCCCAATGTGTCGGTCACCTCTGGCATATTCTTGTCGGGCAGATTGTCGCCCCAGCTCCCTGCAAGTCCCTGAGGGGTGATGAACCCTTTATTATTGTTCATTATTTTCTGTATGCCTGTGGCAAATACTGCCCCCTTGGGTGCTCCTTTCAGAATTATTTCAACATCATAGTCGCGATGACCCTTGTATATTGTATACCGCTGGGTCATATCAATTGGAGTGCCATTATATATCCAGCCTTTATCCTGTACCTCTATCACGGAACGGAGCGGTCCGGTGGTTACTACTCGCTGACCGCGGGTGGTGACTGTGTCGATTGTCACAGGTCTTGAGCCGTTCCATCCTCGGAATGAGCCCATTGCTACCGATGTGCCGGCCCAGAGAATATCTCTGCCGTATCCCTGATCGAGCTGTTTACGTGTTGTATAGAAACCGGTTGAGTCAAGTTCAAGACGCGGATGGTTCTTGGCATATAGATCTATGCTCTGACGGTTGTCCATATACACTCTGATGGCATTGTATAATCCTTCAAGCACAGCTCCATGACCATAGATGCTGCTGTACATCTGGCGGTTATCGACATCTCCGGGATATGTTATGGATGAGATTTTGGGATACTTTTTATTCTTGTCGTTAAGTCTTATATAAGCATAGGTCCCTGGCGTGAGATCCGTATCGGCATCCTTTGCAGAGAATCTCACTTTGAAACGACGTGTCTCGCTGGGTTTCATGTCAAGAAGCAGCACCAGTTCATCGGGGATTCCGTCGGCATTCATATCATCAAGCTGATATGGTACATCGGGCATTTCCGGAACTGTTATTGAACGAACTTCACCGGCAGAAGATGGGATTGAAATTACCACAGGGACATCCTGGCGTGACTCAGGCAGTGGATTTGTTACTGTCACAGCAAGCGATGAGAGCACGGCTGCGATTAAGGATGGTATCATAGTGATTGTATCTAAGGCGATTGTGATGAATCATTGAAATGATAAAAGGCACAAAACACAATATCCCCTCAATTTAGAGAAAGAGTATTGATGTTTTGCGCCTTTATGACTCCCGGACAATATATATTACTGTCCGAGATAAGCTTTAAGCAAATGGCTCTTCTGACCCTTAAGCCGACGTATGGCTTTCTCCTTGATCTGGCGCACACGTTCACGGGTTAGATCGAACTTGGCTCCGATCTCCTCAAGGGTCATTTCCTGGCAGCCTATGCCAAAAAACATCTTGAGAATCTCTCTCTCTCGGTCGTGGAGCTGCTTGAGTGCGCGGTCCACCTCCTTGGCAAGCGACTCCTGAGTGAGTGTCGAGTCAGCCATAGGGGAGTCGTCATTGGTGAGCACATCAAGGAGACTGTTGTCCTCTCCTTCCACAAACGGAGCATCGACCGATATGTGGCGGCCGGATACTTTAAGAGTGTCAGCAATCTTGTCGACAGGCACGTCGAGACGCTCGGCAAGCTCCTCCGGTGAGGGGCGGCGTTCATTCTCCTGCTCGAACTTTGACAGAGCTTTGCTTATTTTGTTGAGGGACCCTACCTGGTTGAGAGGAAGTCGCACAATACGACTCTGCTCAGCCAATGCCTGGAGGATGGACTGACGTATCCACCACACAGCGTAGGAAATAAATTTAAAACCGCGTGTCTCGTCGAACTTCTGTGCCGCTTTAATCAAGCCGAGATTGCCTTCGTTGATGAGGTCGGGGAGGCTTAGTCCCTGATTCTGATACTGTTTTGCCACTGATACAACGAAGCGTAGGTTGGCACGAACGAGCTTGTCGAGAGCGCGTTGGTCACCCTGGTGAATGCGTTGAGCCAGCTCTACCTCCTCCTCAACGGAGATGAGCTCCTCGCGACCTATCTCCTGAAGAAATTTGTCGAGCGAGGCACTTTCACGATTGGTGATTGATTTGGTGATCTTTAATTGTCTCATGTCTTACTTAACGCACAATTAACGTGCAAAGTTAATAAAATATTGCGTAAAAACAGCCAAATTAATGCATAAATTTTAATAAACATGAAACCCATAGCTTTTTGACGGCTGAAATAGCTGTCGTTTCGGGAATTTTTTATAACTTTGTAACGCGGAATATTATACCCGCATCCTTTCTAAACAGCATTAACCATCCAAATGGAGGCAAAAAAAGTTTTATTCATCTCACAGGAGGTTTCACCTTACGTACCTGACACACCTATGTCGAAGCTCGGATGCGAGATACCGCAGTCGATTCATGGCAGAGAATTCGAAGTAAGGATCTTCACTCCTAAATATGGGTGCATCAATGAGCGACGCAATCAGCTGCACGAAGTGATACGTCTTTCTGGCCTCAATCTAATGATTGACGATAACGACCACCCTTTAATAATTAAGGTGGCTACGCTATTACCATCGCGTATGCAGGTATACTTCATCGATAATGATGATTATTTCCATCCGCTTCCGGAGAAGGGGCTTGAGACAGAAGTTATCCCTGAGGAGAATGATGAGAGGCTTATGTTCTTCACTGCCGGTGTGATGGAGACGGTAAAGAAATTACGTTGGCAACCTTCGGTGATACATTGCAGCGGATGGGTATCGGCTCTTGCTCCGTTGTATCTGCGCACCAAATATGCTGACGATCCGACATTCCGGTCTGCCAAGATTGTATATGCATTGCAGCCCGAGAAGTTTGATGGTGCTCTTGACCCTCGTTTTGTGGAGAAGCTTGAACAGAACGAGTTCTCTGCCGAAAATCTGTCCGCTATATCCGGAGCTCCGGTAGATTATATCACCCTCAACAAATTCGCAATAGACTATTCTGATGCAGTGATGCAGGTCACTGAAGATGTTGATCCGGCACTCATAGAATATGCTAAGCAGTCAGGTAAGCCATTTTTGGAATACATCCCTGAGGAGGAACGCAAAAAGAAACAGGTCGAGTTTTACCGAAGCCTAATAGGGGACGGTGAAGATGACTTTTAACTTAGTACGAAATCAACGAACAGAACAGATCCGGATTAGTCCCGGATCGATACTCAGAAACATGAAACGCATTTTCCCGCTTATATCCGTAGGGCTTGCTTCTATTATGGCACAGTCATGCGAGGACTCCACCACTCAGGCTGGCAGCTCATTGGTAGAGGACGAAGTGGAGATTGTATATGACTCGTCATTCTCTACGACAGGTGTCTCGGACCCGGTCACGTCAGTACATTCAAGGACTATCCTTCAGCTTCTCGGAAGGCTTAACGCTGAAGGATATGGAGAATTCTCATCCGATATAGTGTGCCAGTATATGCCTGCGGCTAATATTGACACCACCAATACTACGGCAAATGATGTTGATTCCGTAAAACTGTTGCTCCTTATGTATAAAGGAGGATTTGCAGGTGATTCAGTGGTTCCCATGGGTCTTTCAGTATATCCGCTTACGCAGCAATTGCCAACCGACATGGAAAGTAACTTCAATCCTGCCGGGATGTATGATCCTAATCCGATAGGTTCTGTGTCCTATTCGGCGTTGCTTGATGGCTCACCCGACAGAGGCGTTGACTCGGAGGGGAGTGTGTACAAGCAGATTGTAGTGGATCTGCCCAGGCAGATAGGCATTGATCTGTATAATCTTTATAAGAGGTCTCCGCAGACTCTGTCTTCGCCAAAAGAGTTTGCGAAATGGTTTCCTGGCCTGTATATCACCACATCGTTCGGATCAGGTCGAGTAACAAGAATAAGCAACAACTCTATCCAGGTGTATTACCATTCCACTCATCGCATAGGGGAGGGCACTGATAATCCTCGCGATACTATCATCAAACATGTAGGTGCATATATGGCAGTGACCCCCGAGGTATATACCAACAATAATATCTCCTACAAAATGAGCCCTAAGCTCTCATCACTTGCCAATTCCGGCAAATCGATACTTGTGGGACCATTGGGTTATGATGTGGAATTCAAATTCCCTGCTCGTGAGATATTGAAGAAATATAAGGAGCAGACCGGAGAGCTTGCCATAGTAAACTCCCTGTCGTTCTCTATTCCGGCTGTAGAGGTTGAAAATGACTATGGGATAGCACCGCCTCCATATATTCTTATGGTGAAGAAATCGCAGAAAGAGAAATTCTTCTCGGCACTCAGTGTCAACGACAATATGTCGTCATTCTATGCCACATATGATTCGAACTCTAAGAAATACGATTTCTCTTCAATGCTTAATTACATCAACGATATAATCAAGCGCGGAGAGGTTACGGCAGACGACGAAGAGTTTGTGATATGTCCTGTGAATGTGTCCTATTATCCGTCGGCAAGCTCTTCAGACTATTATTCGTACTATTATTACGGATATTCAACAGCATCAACCGCCCGTATAAGTTCGATATCGCCATATGTGACCGAACCTGTGATGGTGCAGCTTGATTTTGAGAACGCCAAAATTGATTTCTCATTCAGCAAACAGACGATTTAAAAATATCGCTTCGGCAGTACACAATTAAGAAAAAATGCTTAACTTTGCACTGCCGAAAGCAATAAAGCCGCAATAGCTCAGTCGGTAGAGCATTTCATTCGTAACGAAAAGGTCGCGGGTTCGAGCCCCGCTCGCGGCTCAAAGTTAAAAGGGTAATAATCAAGTGGTTAAATAGCTTGATTGTTGCTCTTTTGATGTTAATATTGTTAATCAACATCTGTTAATAGCTAAAAATGTCGTACTTTTGGACAAAAATTCGTGCGCGTTTTGATTTAACAATAAAATCAATAATAATGGAAAAAATCAAAAAACTTTTCTTGCTTATGGCAATACTCTTTCCTGCCATAGCATTCACAGCTTGCAGCGATGACGAACCAAAAGAACCATTAAGAGCAAAGTTCAAAGAAAGCTCTATTATTCTACGAGTAGATGAAACATCTGTTTTACAGGTTGTTATTGAGAGTGGCAATATCGAAATGGATAAAGCTGTTTGGAAAAGCTCTAATAACGATGTTGCAACCGTATCAAATGGAATTGTGACAGCTGTGTCTGTTGGAAAGGTAGATATATCACTTTCATACAATGGTAAATTTGTTGCATCTTGCAAAATTACCGTATCCCCAATAAAAGCCTCTTCTGTTGTATTAAGTGAACATAATCTAAATATGATCATCGGAGAGAGCGTAGAACTTTATGCGACAATAGAACCATTCAACACCACAAACAAAGAAAAAAATGGGAAACTTCGGGTCAAGCCGAAATTCCGGTGCATTTGTTAAAATTCGAGAGCTGAAATGTTAAAGTTTAGGCGTAGAGTTTGACGAGCCGGAAGATAAAGAAATCACGGTCACGGACCCCTCGCATCTGCGAACGGAAGATTT
>OFGN01001264.1_pt1 | contig 19231 bp, 23 predicted proteins | sample 1521821 | NCBI WGS metagenome assembly OFGN01 (sample SAMEA3504094, study PRJEB24116) | mouse gut metagenome | biome: mouse gut; feature: mouse-associated habitat; material: faeces | place: Denmark | collected 2011
TAAATAGAATAATAAGAGAAAGCGTATCACAGTAGTGATAGCTAATAAAAGATTATACATATATTATAGCATGTGAGCGGAGAAAAAGCAAGCTGAAATAATGATAAAAGATTAATCAAATTCTAATAAGTAATGGTGGTGACGATAAAAAATTAACCCCTGTTAAACGACAGGGGTTTTTATTATGCAAACTCATTATAGCTATAGTCACGCGATCTGAACTTATTAAGCTTAGTACTATTCCACAATGTGACGCCACTATCAAACATAGCGTTAAATGTGTTTAAAACAGGTTGTGCTACTGCTCCGGCAACATTAGCGTTACTTGTTTGCAAGTAATTAAAAACGTTTTTGCGGTTTGTGTAGTCTGTGATTTTGGCATAACGTTTAATCGTATACCCGAACAACAAGAAATATAAACCAGCATTTAGCATTACACTATCTTGGCTGAAGAATATTTGACCGTGTAACGCGTTGTTTTTATTTTGCTGATCCCATTGGGCGTTAGTGCCTTGGTGAGCGATCACGTCATTATGATTTTTGACGTCAGCCAACATAGCATTTTGAGACCTAATAAACTGCTCATAGTTATTTGACGCTACTTTATTATTAAAAGCATAGTTAACGCGCGCATTTTCTTTTTGTGCCCCTTGTTCTACCGCCCTACTTGCTTTTTCGGCGGTCAGTGATCTATTGTAGCTAGCCATTTGATGTGCGCTATCGATCCCGCCAAAAACTGCACCAGTCAACCCGCCTGCAATGTTACCGCTGAGAATTTGAGCACCAGAGTTAAAAAGATTTTTGCCGATCCCAATAGATTGACCTTCGTAAAAGTTATCTGTTTGAGCGTTCTTTTGAATAGACCAACTTCTGTTGCTGGCGTTAATGGATCTATTCATATTGTCCAAATTATTTTGATTGCCTTCTTTTGAAAGTTGCAGACTCATCTTAGCGTTAGCGCGTGAGTTTGCAAGCTGGTTTTTGTTGCTATTAAGGTACATAGTATAATTATCTAAAATAATAGGCATATCTTTTGGGCTATCGTCGATCAGTAAGCTGTTTTCGTAAGTGATTAGATTACCTTGATCGTTAGTTTTAGCACGATTATAAGACCCAAAGCTATACGCGACTTTTGTATTTTCAGTGATCCCGCCCCAACGGTAAACGGCGACGTATTCATCTTTCAAGTGATTGAACTTAAATAAATCAAGCAAGATCATGTTACCTTTACCATCAGAGAATGTAAGTTTTGTGTAAGGGTTGGCCAGGATCTTGAAAGGTACTCTATTAGTCTGTAGCTTTTGTCCGTAACGTTCTTGTATAAGTTCATGAAGTCTTTTATATAGCGATCCTGTTTTATCGCTTAGCGGTTGAAAGTATCCATCTTGTGTGCTGAAACGTTTTTTATTGGCATTGTCGATGATAAGATAGTTAGCCTTGGCGGTGTATTTAAAATCTTTTTTAAATTGGACGCCTGTTACTTTATGGCCTGTCGTAACAGCTTCAAAGTCAAAGCCAACGTAATCTAAAATCTCCGAGTCAACAACTAGTGAACTTGATCCCGCGAAATTTTTATCTTTGCTAAGTTCTTGGTAAACTTCGTAAACGTCTTTACCGTTGTCACCATAATTTAAAAGCTGCTTACCGTCTTTATCAAATATGCTTAGCATTTCTTGAGACTCAGTGTTAAAAGCCATTAAATAATACTTGTATTGTGAGAATAAAGCCAAAAAGCTCCCTGGATCGGTGGCGACGTCTTGCGGCTGGGCTGTGATAAGAATAAATTTAATGATCCCGTCAACAATATAGTTATCACTGTCTTTAATTTTGGTAAAATTGCACAGATCGGAAACAATTAAATGCTCTGCACCGTCGCCACCGATCGGTTCTTCATTATTTCGGACGTCTCTAAATTCATCTGACCAATCCGAAAAATCATCTAAGTATTCTTTACAAAAACCGCGTTCGATCATAGCACTTTTATAGTCGATATTCCACTTGTATGTATTAAACATATCAATAGAATAGTAAATATAAATAGTACCGTCATTGACGTATTCTATATTAGTGATGAAACCATAATAATTTTTTACTTTATCATTGGGATCTGTATTAGTGATCCTTAGATAGGTATAGTTAACAAGTTCGTTATAGCTTGCGATCTTACTATCCCATCTTATAGGCTTGTTAATGTTTTGATACGAGCCTGTGATCGTAAGCTTACCTGGGAGTCCATTTAAGTAATTGTCAAGTTCTTGTTGATCGTTCCAATTTACAACATGTTTATAAGTATCGTCGAAAGCCGTATCCATAAACAAATCAATAGTAGCAAGTTTTCTACTCATATATTTAACCACCTTTCTAAGCTTAATTATACAAAAAACCCCAGCACTTTAAAAGTGCCGGGTAAAAAAGGTAACCAACTAAGTAAACATTAAGAAAGAGAGTAATTATATTTTAACTGAATTTACCCCAATAGTCAAGTCTATGTCCATCTTTTTCTGTTCCTGTTGCCATGTAACCAAATTGACCGTTACCGCGGGGCTGTCTGATCCAAATATAACCACCTGAATAACAAAATGCGTCATATTTAATACTACTACCATTTTGAATAGTCGCGATCACCGTACTATTAACCGACGCGCCCCAGCGTAATTTAATATTATCGTCAAGCGTAAATGTCCCGTCTTCGATATACCACTTAACGCCTAGATCGTCTGTAAACGTTGTTTTAGGATCTTCTGCGGGTTTTGCTGGTGCTTCCTGCGATCCATACGGCGACGTATAAAAATTATTGTAGTCAATGCTAAAATCTGTGTTATTACCTAAAACATTGAGTTTCGATGTATATTGCCACGATCCCGCAATGACACCAATATCACCGCGAATTGAATTATAATCTGCTTGCCAAATGTTTTTAGTAGATAGATCTTTAATATTGATATAATAGTTAAAGAAGCTAGTATATGAATAAGTATCTGTATTCATGTAGCCGTATTCTTTTACACGATCAAAGAAAGCATTTAAGTTTGCAGTGTTTTGTGATCGTGATGTAATATGTGCTTCTTCAAAGTCGCAGACCATAACGGCACGCTTATCAGCATTTAGTTCATTGGCATAGCTGATAAAAAAGTCAGCTTCACATTTCGCGTCTTGTGGGTCGGTAGCGTGATAGTAGTGATAGTAATGCACGATAAGACCCGCTTTTTTGGCGTTCGTAATTTGTTCATATGCTTTTGGGTTGCGGTAGTTACTACCGTGCTGACAGCCTTCTGTAAGCTTGATTACAACAGCTATAGCGCCAGCTTGTTTTAAACCTTGAAAATAAGCGAGATCGGATCTGTTGTGACTTGAAACGTCTGCGAAATAGTTACTCAATTTTATTTCTCCTTTCTGTATAAAAAAGCGGGGTTGCCCCCCGATCACCTTCAAATGATACACATATATAATAACGCAAAAAACCCCTGTTGGCAAGTCAACAGGGTAAAACATAAAGGAGGATATTATTAAAAATATAGGATAATCAAATTTGAATAACCTACCGTAACTATATTATACGTTACATTCGTGGCAATTGCAACCACTTATTATTTTTTCTAATTCGATTGTGGCCCTGGTTTTCAGCTCTTTCAGTGCTTGAGTTTTCTAAACTGTAATCGTTCCAAGATCCCCCTTGGCGCCGTTTAATAAAACCGTTATGCTGATTTAATGATAGCCAATGCAACGCACCACCAGCATTGTTATACTTCATTTGTCGTATTGCCATAGGTCGATATTGTGGCGGGATCGGATTGTAAATGGTCAAGCCTAATTTGATAGTACTATCAGGGTATTGACCTTGTGGGTAGTGTGTGAAATAAACTAGGTCAAGTTCGTTTGATTGTGTGGATGGTGCAAGGTGCACGTGTTTTGTGATCTCGTGCGGGACTGGTTCCATGTAAAATGTATCAATCGTGTTACCTGTCCGATGTGCGACTTGTTGGCCTGCAAGCGTGATAGTTGTTTCTGCTGGATAACCAGCTTTACTCATGCTAGTTTTGTAACCACTGATCGAACTAATATAAAGCGTAACGTCTGCGTCAATGCTACCGTCAGCGTTAACTACTTCGTTTGCGATCGTGATTTTTTCATGGAAACCGCGAGCACTAGCAAAATCAGACCTGTTTAAACCGTATTGGATCGTTGCGGTGTTACCGTTGATACCCCATAAAATATCTGCGTTACTATCATAATACCAATTATTGCGATCTTGAAATTTGCTATTTTGAGTGGCCCAGTTGCTATCGAACCATGAAGCAAGCCTACCCATGTTTTTAGATGAATAACCAGCTTGAAAGTTTGTTCTAATTTCTAGAGTCATTAGATCACCACCTTTTAAATACCTGCAGTAATATCGTTTTCAGTTTGCCCGTTGTTCGTTCTAATAAAGCTTCCGCCATCAGTAGATCCACCAAATAAGTTAATGTTACCTGTTGCAATGTTACGCCCAGCGTTTAAATGTCCGTCAGTGATCTTATTACCGTCTTGTGTCCAAGCGCCCGAATTTTTAAGGTTTTCTAGGATTTTGACAAGTGCATTATTATCATTTTCTAGTTTTTCGATCCGATCGCGTAAGTTGTTGATCTGTTTTTCATGCTCGCTAAGTGTGTGCTCGATCGTGTTAAGTCGATCGTTGATTTGATCGATCTTATTATAAATGTCTTGAACTTGTCGTTGTAATTCTTTGATTTGTTCGTCGTGTAATTGTAAATGTTTTTCGTGCAATTGCAAGGCTTCAAGCACAAGCTTTTTAAATTCGTTGTAGTCTTTTAAAAAGGCGTCAAACATTGCTTCGAACCACACAAGCCACTCTTCAAATGTGGTATTAGGAATAGCAAGCACCCCGCGAGTTCCTAGCGGTGTAAAACTTGCGATACGACGGTATCGAACTAACCAATTATTATAAAAGTAATCTTTTTTAAATTGCTCTAATTCGTTGATCCCTTCTGGTGTCAGGGTCTTGTTTTCGATCATATTTTGGATAGTGTTAAAAACGTTTTTGTATTCTTCGTTAGCCATTGTTAAGATCCTTTCTACTGTGTTATAATTGTGTCAAGTCGTTAATCATAGATAGCTAGATGAAATTTTTCAGGGTTTCAAAGGGTTAAACCTTCCTGACGTCTCACCGTGTGAAAAACGGGGCTATGTGATTGCGGCTATTTATTTTGTCGTTAAGACACGAGACCTAAAAATAAACCATAGTTCCAAGCACGGCTAAACATATCTAAATAGATACCGTTAGAAAATTGTTGCAACTGATTTACAAGATCCATAATAGTAGCATTTCGCCCTTCGCTATGACTTGTTTGTTTGTCGTTAGCGTCGCTTTTTGTTGTGTTACTATCCTTTGACTTAGCACCGCCAACTTGGCTACTATAATTAAAATTATAATCGTCTGTCGGATCGCCAGTATTGATTTTAAAATCAAGCTCGTTTTGTGGTGTGTCAGCTGTTCCGCTGATACTTGATCCAGTTCCTTCGCTTACGCTGTTCGCGTTGCTTTGTCCCGTGCTCTGGCTGTCGGCCACGTTCGTGATAAAGTTTTGATTTTCGATCATCATTTTTTGATAAGCTTGGATAAAAATTGGCATGTGTTCATCAAAAAAGCCTTGTAAGATAACGTACCAATAGTGTGGGTTTTCTTGTCCGATCTCACGCCCCCAAAAATGTCTGATGAACGCTTTTAAAAAGCGATCCAGGATCTCTTTGTTAAGATCTTCGTTGTCGGTGAAATTGTGTGGGATCTCAGTTAAGCGATCATACATAAAAGCCAGACCGTACTTGTCAATAATTTTATTGGGGTTGGTATTTTGACTATATAAAAATTCGTGTGAGTAATAATCGAACATGTCTACTGTGTCGACGTCTTCAATACTCAAATGTGTATCTTTGCCCTGTGGATCCTGCAGATAAGCGAATGCACAGACCATACTAGAAAGCTCAACGGTATACTTAGCCATTTTCTTCATCTCCTTGAATTTCGCGCGTGTCGCTTGGTTCGCCAAAATCAACGTTTTGTTTTAGTTGTAACAGCTGGTTAGCGCTGTCTTGATTAAGTACTGCTTTTATCGGTTTAAAGCTTGGTTCTATTCTTTGCATAGCTTCATTTAACAGCTCGAGGGCGTTGTTACGGCCGTCAAGATAAATATTAGCACTAGCTTCTGTAAGCTGAGCGTTTGCATTTGCTTCGTTCGATACAAGTCGTTCTTTTTTATCGACCCCGACGGTGTTAATACCTAGCATAGTATAAAGCTCGTTTAATTCATTATTGAGCTGATCTTTGAGACTAGAAAGATGATCTTGCACATTTAGATTAGCGATCCCAAATACTCTATTTATGTCAGTGATACCTTCTTCAAGTTCAATAAACGGGATCCCAGCGTTGATATTGTTCCAAATATTTTTTGCTGTAAGATTTTTATTGGACGTATAACCAATATACGGCGTTTTAAGTTGATTGATGTTAAATACTTGAGTAGCTTTGATAAGTGCGATCGTTTTTGCTACGCGTTCGATCAGCATGTAATCATTAAAACCAAAGCTAAATCCTGCATTATACCAGCTATATTTATTAGTAAGTGTCACAAATCCAGCTTTGCGATCTTCTTTATTGATGTTTAATCGGGTGATCTGCTGTAGTTTATGCTCATATTCGTTTTTATCAAATTCGATCACTGTATCATCAATGATATTGCCAAACATACCAACATTGGGCAAGCTTGAGTTAGTATTTTGGCCAATAACAAATATGTGTTTTGGATCACCACCGACACGAACGACACCAAACATTCGCAAGCAATACTCACAAAAACGACTATCAAACTCAATTGGCGCGTTTTCGTAACTGATCAAGTTTAATAGCAAGTTATTAAGATAGTCAAAGTAGATAGCATAGTACTCATTTTGTACTTGGTCAAAGTTTGAACCGTACATAACTTCTTGCGAATTAGTATTTTTAAATGAATTGCGATAATTTTTATAGATACGTCTTTCAACATTAGAAAGATCCATAATATAACAACTCCTTTCAATATAACTATTATACATAAAAAAGGCGTGCTAATCACGCCTTTATAATTACTCTCTATAATTGATATACGTTGAAATTTTCGTATAGTCCATTTGTGGTGTCGCGATCTTAAGCGATGCGGTGGTTTGTCCTTGCTTTTCACCATCGGGATAAGTAAATGATACGATACCATTAAACATAGATATGACTGAGTCAATGGTTTCTTCAACTTTGACAAAAATATTAAACGGCACGCCTACAATAAACTGATCTTGTTTTTGATACTTTTCAAGATTTTCAATGCTTTCGTCTAATGGAATGATGATATAAGTTGGATAACTTCGCGTAATGTCACTTTCGGGGAACAGCGGCGCGTTTGTTTCGTCTTCTTGGTCTAATTCTTCTGCGGTATTATGCTTTATAGTGATGTTTAAAACTTTGCTTGAGATAGTAATATCTTTGTCTTTATCATGAATATATGAAGCGATAAAACTATCATCATATTCATTAATACCCATTGAAGTGATCGAATTTTTACCAACAAGCTTAGCATCACTATCAGGATCTTCTTTACTGTAAAAGTAGATCGTGCTATCACTTAGATCAGCGGTAAACAGATCAATGTCTTTAATCATTTTAGGTACTAACTCGTTGATGATCTTAGTAGCTTCTTTTGTGGCTTCGCGTTGTGCGATAGCTGGAATGTTTAAAGTAGCTTCGTTGTCGTTATAATCAACGATCTTAATATATTCTTTTTCAACGTTTATGGTCAAAGTTTTTAGCTTGATAGTGCTATTGTCTTCTAGCTCTCTAAATAATTGCTTAGCGTCTTCGATCATTTGCTTTACACGTTCTTCGATCTCAGGCACAAAATATAGCTGGATCGTTTGACCGTCGTTAGTGATACCGTCTAATGTTACAGTTGTTTCACCGTGTTCGTTTTTGCCAATGTTTAAATTTAAGATACTTGCGATATTGTTATCGTCGATACCTTGAATGTGTGTTACTGGCACGGTCTTTAAATATTTTCGCAAGGCTTCGACGTGAACAAATTCGTTCCAGTTATCGCGAATAAATTCATTTTCATTTACTAACATGTAAAAACTCCTTTTTCTATAAGATATATTAATTTTAACATATAAAAAAGGCGCTTGCTATAAAGCAAGCACCAATTTATTAAAAGTCTTTGCACAAGATCGCTTTAGAGTTCAAAGCTTCAACGAATACAAACGCTGTTTTCTTGTTGATAAATAGGTTGTTGTAACGCTTTTTAGGGTTTGCGATACCTGACAATGTTGTTTCTAACTCGTCCCACAACTGTAACGCGTCTTTATCTAAGATGAACGCGCCGACCTTATCACCGTTTAAAACTTCTTTTGCGTCAGTTGCGCCAACTTCAGCAAGCGATCCAGCTTTGATTACTGATCCAAGTGGGTGATCGCGACGGTTCAAATAACCATTATCGTAATCTTCTTGTGTCACTGTGTGATCTGTCGTGTATTTCCATACGTCGGGGAACTTGTCGACTTGCACAGTCTTAACGTTAACGCCGGCAATTTCAGCATTAAACACGTTTGCCAAGTAGTCCATGTCAAGGTCTACCGCGCGTTTTAGTGGAATGATAACAACTAGATCATCAACAAGTGTAGCTTGATTGATACCTTTAACGTTGTTGTCACGACTAAAATATTGTAACATACTCGACCAGTATACAATTTTCTTTTGCAAGTCTTTCGTGCTGATCGCTTCATCAGTTGTGATCATACCATCTGCCAACGACTTAGCAAGTGTTAACTTCGTGATTCGGTATTCATCAAGCACAGCACCATTTACAAGTGCGGCAACTTTACCATACAAGAAATTGTTGAACTGTGTCGCGTCTTGAAAGTACATTGTATCTTGTGTGTCTACAACTGTGTTAGTAGCTTCAATATCTTGGTACTCAATATGTGTCTGAGCTTCAACGCGTCCATAATGTTGCGCGAAAGGACTTTCTTCACCTTCGAATAAGTCAGGTCGATACATTTTAGGTTCGATCGTATCAAAAACCCACGTTTCAATTTTTCCACCGTACGGCTTCAAACCGCGCTTAAAAATGTTAAGCGGGTTTTTAGCAAGTGCATTCTTGATAAATACTTTACCGTATTTGATCGCGGCACTTTCTAAGTAGTCATTAAAGACACGCGGATTTTTCTCAAATGTTTGACCATAAGGAACAAAGCTTTGTCCCTTTTGATATGCTGGAAGCTCCGCGCGGGTAGCTTCTGGCATGTTTGCACGCGCTAAGTTCATTAATTGAGCGTCGTTTGTCGCTTTACCTGTAGCGCGTGTGACTGCATTAGCTAAGTTACTATCTGCCATATTTTAATCACTCCTAAATTTCGATATTATCAATTGCTTCATCTAGATCATCTAAGTTTTTTTCTTCTGCTGGCTTTTCAGGCTCGCGACGGATCCGCTCCATCATCATAGTAGCATTGGCTTCTTTAAGATCCGCAATTTTTTGCTTAAGCGTAACATTTTCTTGAGCTAGATCAATTGCATAGCTTGTTAGTTCGCTAACATAGTCTTGTGCTTCTTGCATACTTGGCAAGTGATCCGCTAATAATTCGGTAGCGTCATCACCTAGTGACCCATAAAGATCGCCGATCATATTAGCAACGCTTGTTGGATCTAATTCTTGAATTTCAAACTTCATTTAAGATACTCCTTTCTTAAGCTTGGCCCTCGACTTCATCAGGATCTTGTTGTTCGCGTGGCTGATCGGTAGGTTGGTTTATCGTTTGAGCTGTTTGCACTCCTGGGATCGTGGCCCACGAACGACCTTCCATAAATTTCAAACCGCTTTGAACGCTTGGGATTTCGTCTTGGCTAAAAGTGTTAGTTCCATTAGGAGTTGGCCCGTCGATCATTACACTACGTGACTGGATCGTGCCAACTGTTTCAGTGACCTTATTTACATTTTCCTTCAATTTTAATTACCTACTTTCTATATGTTAATAATATTAGTATACCATTATAATACACAAAAAAACAACGCTATACAACTATAGCGCTGCTATTTTATTATTTATCACGTTTTTCTTTATGCTCTTGCTCTGATAAAAATAATCTGTCGTACCATTTTTGGAAGCTTTCGGGGATCTTAACACCACATAAAACAGCGTTAGCTACAATACTCTGTAAGATAGCCGCAAAGATCCCAAACCCAATTATTGGAATCGTAATATTTAGTAATGTATTATCATTACTAAAAATACTAATCACGTGTAAAAACGCTGGTAGCAATGAACAACCCAAATTTTTGATCAAACCCGATAAAAAAACATTTGAGATTATAGGCCGCCGTTTCTTTACTCTCCACGAAATACCTAAAATAGTATCTAAGATCGTCATTGTGATAAGCACGCTTGTATCATTTAACGCGTTACCCCAATAACCTAAAAAGTTGTAGTCCATAATAAGATCATCCTTTCCTACTTTTATTTAATTATATCATAAGTTTTTAAATAAATGGTGGCTTGTCAAAAAAAGTTGGACTTGAGTATGCTAAGATACTTGTGCAATATTCAATAGTACTCTTTTTTAACTGTGCGTCTGCTAAGATCTCATCAAATAACTTCTTTAATTCTTCTTCTTTACCGTCTACTTTTGTAGGCTCTTTGATCTCACCAGATGGCTTGCTCGGGCTTGGCTTGTCAGCTGTGTAAAAGCCGTTGTAATCAATATTACAATCAGTTGGCACACCAGCTAAATAAACAGCCCCGCCGTATTGTGGATCCGCTGCATATTGCCAGGCGTTAAATTTAACAGTAGGATAATTCTTATTAGGTTGTGCACCATATGAAGCACACCAAAAATTATTAGCATTCAAAGAATTTTGGTCTAGTCGATCTTGATACCAGCTTGAATTTGAGTAAGTATCAACTTTTTTCCAGCCTAGCGCCAGCAACTCATCACTAAAAACGTTACATAGTCTTGTAAGTGCAGATTTATTTTTTGGCAGATTACCAGCTTCAACGTCATTGACCATAACTGTTTTATTTTTGTCATATCCCAATGCAATACAACGATCACTGAAAAACTTTGCTTCTGTTTTGGCTTCTGCCGACGTTGTAAAATGTGAGAAATGGTACGCGTGGCATAGCATACCCAGGCTTTCAACTAATGCTTTTTTAGCTTGTGCGGTCGGATCAATAAAGTAGTTTCCTTCTGTTACCTTTAATACTACCGCTTTAGCGCCCCAATCTTTAATAGCTTGGATATACGCTTTTGTGCTTGGTTGGTGATTAGATATATCACAGAACTTAGCTTCAGTCATCTATTACCCCCTGAACATTTTCAATACTAAATGTTTTAGCATTAAAATCTATTTGCCAGCTATTGCACTCGAAAAACAATAAAAATTGTAAGATCGCATGTGTCTTGTTGTCAGCTGTTACTATTGTCTCGTTGTTCGCTATCATTTTCATTTGAGTGTACCCCGTATAAGTCTAAAATTCCAAATGTGTAATCATTATCATTTATTTTAATGTTTTTGGTCTTAACACCGTCGATAAAATCGACACATAAATTACCTTGATAAACTGCAACTAATTCGGTCTCGTAATCTGTTACATTGCTGACGTTAATAGTTTCAATGTCTTCGTTGATAATATTTTTTAACATGCTTGCAAACGTATAACCTATGATCTGATCACCAGCGCTATTTTTCAAGTAATAGGGTTGCTGGTAGCTTGTTTGTGTCAGCTGATAATTTATAACAGTTCGTACTTCATCAGGTGTTAACGTTCTATCAAGCTGGTTAATGTCCATGTGATTAAAGCTTACGCTATCAATTTGAGGTAAATTGTACTGATTACCAAATCTTAATCTTTGCAATGTTGTTATATAAGGTCTAACGTTTTCTTTGCCAACGTTTTGCAATAATAACGGCTTCTTACATGTCCTATAGTAAAAATACCCTTTTGATCCTTCAAGTATAAAATCGTTTTGATTATAAAAGTCTTCTAGTGTCTCATCACACATGATATAAAACAACCAATATAACCCGTTATCCAAGGGTTGATTGCTTGCGAATATCTGAAAGCCACGACTTTTTAGATCAGATAAATATTGTTCATCTGTGATATTTATCATTGTAAAACTGGCTTTTAGATCGCCCGTAAAATGAAAAACATTGTCTATTGTAGTCATTAAAAAACTAGATTTATTACTATCTTCAAACGGTAAAACGCTTATCTCACTCATAATTATTAACCTCTCCTATATTTATACCAGTATGACGAACTTGTCAACCACACATCGCGTTGTGCTTTCAAGGTCGACTTACATAAAACATTACCATCACCATACGGGGGGCGGGCTGGAACTCCTGTACATTCGATCGTGTTACCACTGCTATCGATCACAAACAAGGTGTGCCCAGCGTTGCCAAGGCTATGACCTTTCACACCTGTGATGATTATATCAGCTTCTTTGCTATCCAGCGGCATGTTATGCTTGTTACCTTCAAAAATCTTTTTCCAACCTAATCGTTCAATATAATCATGCAGGCTATCAGTTGTGTATAGCGTGGTTGTTGGTAGTCCCATATAAGCATTTACACAACGTGTCAAAAATGAACTACAATCTGCATACTGTGGCCAGCGGTTTCTTAGTGGTTGCGAATATTGCAGACCAGCCGATCGACCTTCATTAAATACTTGCATAACTTTTCCGATCGCGCCCGTCGTTGGTTCGCTTGGCGTTGGCTGGTTTCCTGGTGTTCCAGGTTCAGGGCTGTGTTCGTGCTGTGGTCGTGCACGATCTAAAAAGCTTAAGCATTCTTGTAAGCTCAAAGCACGAACTTTCTTTTTTTCGGCTTGGTCGGTAGGCTTTTCTTCTGGAACACTTGTGCCGGTTCCTTCAGGAAAAACGCCATCCCATTTAACATTTCTTAGAACGACACCAGCGAATTTACTAACGCGCCCACCGTCTACACCACGTTCAAAGCCGTGTAAAAAGTCGTAAGCCATAGCCTCGTAACCCTTTTTATATTTATTAGTCCAATAATTCCTAAAATGTCCATATCCTTTGTAAGATGGATTCCAACTCCCGCCAGTAGAATAATTATAGCCCAGCTCATCGGGGAACATGTCAAGTTGGTACTTGATACATTCCCACTCACTTTTACCTGAGTGGCAATAGTCCCAAATTTTTTGTGCGATCGGCTGGAAACTGTATTGTACTAACCCATAACCGTGGCTAACGTCTCGATATGGGTTATAAGCGTAAAATTTCCCGTTCCAACTCGGCTTTTCGTCACTATATGGACTCCAACCACTTTCTTGGCCCATATTAATAAGCGCCCCAATAATCGCATTTTTATCAAAGCCTTTTGCTAATAAGTAATTAGCGATCGGGTTTATATTTTTTTCACTCATATTAAACACCACCTACTAAGCTAATTTTTTTAAATCGTTTGATAAACATTGAGCGCGTTTTTACGTTGGTAAAAAATACCTTACCACCTAAAAAATAAGCGCGTAACGTGTAATACTTCTCACCATCCACAAGTTTGAAATACTCGTCAACGTCATCGTAAGATAAAGCTTCTTTGATCTTGTAATTTTTATCACACTTATTACTGATATAATAGTTAGTACCGTCGAAAAATTCACCGTACATTGCACCATTTAGCTTATAAGTCCTTGTATATTTCGCGTTTTTTGGTATACGTCTTATAAAGTCTTCATAATTGCCTTTTGGTATATTGTCTAAGCTTGTGCTTTCTTCACCTTCCAGCTTTCTAACGATCCTAGCCAATGGTGTGTTATTACGCTCATTATCTAGTATGCTACTTGTTTCATACGCGATTATTTTAATGGAATCTTCCCTAAATTTAGTTACACGCCCTTTTGGCAATACTTCTAGATCTAAAAAATAGCAATTAAAAATATTCGTGTTATTGGCTAAAAACAACGCTTTATACTTTCTAAAATCACGGAAGATAGTCATTGCGAACTGGTAAAAAATATCAGTCTCGTTTTTCAGCTCTCTGTTTTTTATGTCGATAAACTCATCATAAATGATTATGTTAACGCCTGGAAACGCTGAACTTTTATATTTACCTAGAGTGTTCAATGCCAACATATATATAGCTGGCTCGCCGTCAACTAAAATAAAATCATAATCTACCGCCTCTATTTCTATAGTTTCCCGTGTTATCTCTGAACCTGTCAACTCTGATAATAAAACAGTGTCGATTCCTGCTTTTTCAACTTCGATTTGATATCGTCTTAAGTAAATACCCTTAGCACCAGTTTCTTTAAATTGGTTGATCATATAGACAAACGCGCCTATAGTCTTACCGACACCACGCGCCCCCAAAATAAAAGTTGTTGCAAATCCGTCATTTATAAAATCAGCGATATTAATGTATTTGCTTTGCTTTTTTGACATTTATTTCACTCCTTTATATTATATACCCGTTAGCATTGGCCTGCGGCGTTAACCATTTATAAGAGTTAACGAACTTGTAACCACCGTAAACACGTTCCAACATAACAAATGGCACAACGATATTTTTATCTCGTGCATACATAAAATACTTCATACCTTTCTTTTTTAGATACTCGCGTCCGACCTGTTGGACGCCTGCAACTTTGATATTATCGCCAATAAAAAGATCATTTTCAATATATCGCTTAGCGTCTAAATAAACACACTTATCAAAAAAGCCTTCTATTTTCCATTTGCCAAATTCTGCATGATCGTATTCTACACCGATCTCATCAAAAATTTTTATGAAAGTCTGTTCTAACTTGTCTTCGTTATAGTCTTCGTTATTTCTGATTTTCTTAATAAATGAGTCTATTTCAGGTCGGTGTAAACCGTGATAACTAAAATGTATGCTGTCTGTATCAACGTAATTTAACGTTGTCGTATCGTGATCCATGATTTTTTTAGCTTGCTCATACAGGTTAAAGCGGGCGTAAGCTGTGATAAAGCTAGCAATAACGATATTTCCTTTTTGTTCCCAATCTTTATCAACGGGTTCGTCTATATAGATCGGTTCATCATCAATATTAACCAAGCTGCTTTCTGTGTCGTGGAAACGCTCGGCAAGCTTACCATAACTTGAATTCAAACAGACCTTTGAAACGAATTTCAATTCTTTGTTGTGCTCACGGCTAGCCTTGATCTTGTTTTTGGCGTGATACTGGATAAAATTATCAAATGGTCGATACAGTGTTTTAACGAACTTTACACCGTCAACGAAATGAAATTCTACATCATATTCGTTACAGATGATATATAAATCTAAGATCGTAAAAGTACCTAAATAGCTTTTTTCAACGTCTGTATCTATGATATCATCTAAACACTTGATAGACTGAGTCTGTGCAAACCTTGAAACTTTTTTCGGAAAAAAGGGGACACCATCTTTTTTTAACTTTAACTTAGTCAGTTCGATCTGTAAAATACCAAATTTATTAGTTACGTCTTTCATAGCCTTCATAAAAAAATCTTGGCATTCGCTAGCTGTCATTATCCGCAAACTACTTGGATCAGGCATTACTTTCTGCATTGCCGCGGGATACATGCTATTACAGTCTAGCGAAAAACCAACACTTTTTATTTTATTGTTTTGACCGGGCATAACAAGCGTGTGACCACCATAATATGAACGTCGTATATATTTATCTTGTTCTTCTGTAAATCCTGTTTTGAAGATCTTACTAAATTGCTTTAACCCTGTATGCTGATCGTCTTGTCGAATAAAGTACTGCATATTTTTCTTAGCAAATCCTGCCATCGTCAACGACGTAAGACCCAACGTTGATCGTATGAAGTCCATTCCACGCAATAAAATCATAACATCAAAGCGTAAGTATTCGATCTCATCATCTAATAATTTTTTGTTATTTAGGTCGAACCAATCATAAGTAGCTAGATCCGTCTTTTTAGTTACACCTACCATTTTACCAATTTTTTCAAGTGGCATAGCTAACAATTTAAGACTATCAACAAACATAAATTTGTGATCTTTGTAGTAAAACTCAATACTATAGTATCTACCATTATTTACTATAGTTTTTACTTTAGTAAAAAGTTCTGGGTGTTCAATAATAACGTATTCTAGCGCCCTCGCGTCAAACTTTAGATTATGCACATATACACGTAAATAACTACTTTTACCGAGTCTGATAGACTTGTAACGCTTGATCATGCTTTCAAAGAACTGTAACCACACACTATTTTTATTATCAGTATCAGTTAGAACTTTAACCTTTTTTGCGATCGCTTTTAAACACTCATCGCACTTGAAAAAGTCGCCTGAATGTTTTTCGTGTGCTTGCATTTGCTTTTTATAGTAATTTTTTTCTTGTGGCTTGTCGCGTAATTGTTCCCACGCTAGCGCGTACGTTTGAATTTGATCACATAAAAAAGGCTCGTTTTGTTCGATCTTCTTACGTTCGATCTTATTGACACGCTTATATTTATCTTTACTGATCAGCCCATTTTTTAAACGTTCAGTAGCAAGCTTAATACGATATTTACTCTTTTCGATTTCTGTTACTGTCCCACTATCATCCTGTAAAAGTTGTGTTTCAGTATCAAGCGCTATATAGATAGCTTTATTATTTTTTTTACCATCTGACACTTAAAACACTCCCTTAATTGATTACTTTTTGAAATTATTGAAGATTACACTCGCTTCGTTTTCTGCCATTATTCGTGGATTACCACGTTTTGCTTTAGATACGCTTCTGTTATGTCGAGCGATCATTTTATCTACTTCTTGTTTCATTGATAAAGAGTAAACTTTAAACAATTCGTTGTTATCTCTAAAACGTACCAAATACACCATTTGTGGGTTTTCCAGTGGCTCGTATCCATACAGATAACGACCCGCCGCACGAATTTCTAAGTTATCATCGTTAAAGCTTTTTTTTGGTATACCTCTAATGATTTTACCAGTTTGAATTGTTAAATATCGCTTGTAAGCTTCCTCAGATTTTGAATAACCATAACGACGCTTTTCACGTCTAAACAACGCTTTATCGTTAACAGGCACGCCAATGAGCTTGCCATATTTTTCAAGCTTAGCACGGTTTTGCTTTTCTCTAATATCATTTACACGGTTAAACAGGTTTTTAATACGTGTTCTTTTACCTTGTCGCAATTCGCTTTTTGGATCTTGTGCGTAATCGATTGCCTTATATAACGCACGATATTTATAAAAACTAAATCCAGATTCACGTTTGTAATCCATCATAATATTAGTATACACTCGCCTAGCCTCAGGGCTCATTTTTTTGTATTCGCCTGGCGTGGGTAAAAAATAACCAATTTTAGAATTGCGAACCGATCGCAACCATTTTTCAGTCTTGGTCTTTTTTCGCGTCTTTCTCTTTTTTGGCATTGTCTATACTCTTCTTTCTGTCATCTTGATAAGCTCGTCTTGTGTCACTGATCCAATTACATAAGACTTAACAAATTTCATCTTAACGGTTTGACCAAAATTACGCGTTACGTCATACACTTTAACTTGTCCTTTATCAACGACTGCATATTTGTTGGTCTTCGTGTTATAGTATGAAGTCGCACGTTCGTTTCTTCTCATTTTTATCTACTCCTTACATAAATAAAGCCCGCCTTTTTTGGCGGGCCAGCCTGCATTTTTACAGGTTTTTAACCTTGTGGAACCCAACTGCCAGGTTGTGGCGATGGTGCTTGCTGTGCATATTGTTGCGCTTGTGGCGATGGCGCTTGTGGCGATGGCGCTTGCTGTGCTTCTTCTTTCTTTTTACCACCTAAAAGCTTTACTTCATCAGCTCGCACACGTGTGTAATACACAGTTTGACCCTTATTATTTTGATATGATCCTGTTTCAATTCGACCGCTGATACCGATCTTAGTACCTTTCACCATGTAATTTGCGATTTTCTCAAACTTTTTACCAATGAAGTCAAAGTCAATGAAACTAACTACATCTTGTTGCTTTTGTTTGTCATAATCATATTTTACCGCGATCTTGCCTCGACCACTAAAAAATTGGATAGGCTGACCGTTTGCGTCAACTTTCTTACTAAAACCATATTTACCTTCGACGTCAGCTACTAAGTTACCAATAAGCATTACATTGTTTTCAATCATTATTATTGCTCCTTTTTTAAATTTTAGTAATAGGATAGACCAAGCATACTACTTAATCGCCTGCATTCCTTTTTTTCTAGCAAGTCAGTTACCAATTCCAATAAATTACTGTCGATCACCATCATTTTAGTGTTTGAACTGTCAGAATCATCACATAAACAAATAGCTAAGCTAGTAACGTGCTTTGATAGTTCACGTTTGTATAAAATAATATTGGCTAATTCGCCGATTTGGGTATATCCACGACCTATTAATTCTGTTTCTGCTATGAACATTTAAGCGGCTCCTTTCAAATTTATTTAAAACAACTAATAACTATTAGCTGCTTTAAAACAACTTGAAAGCAAGTTGTTAAATTGTTTATTTTTTTCGCTCATGCTCACGTAATAAGCGCTGCTCCAAAGCGTTTATGAGATCTTGATTTTGACTTATTTCTTTTAATAATCGCTTTTGGTCTAATTCGTGATTATACTTAAGATTAAAAATACGATCTTCATAGTCTTTTTTGATTATTGCTAGATCTGTATTATACCACATCTTTGCAATACCTAAGCATATGACTACACATAGCGCGATCATAAGCATTATTGAAATAAATGTTATCACTTTTTACGTCTCCTTTCATACCACCAACATAAAATTTTTTCTATAATTGGTGATATTGCTAATTCATACAACATTACACTAACCACAATAATAAAACCAACAATTAGTACTATATAAAGCAACCACTCAAACCAATTTGTTGGCGCCATTGTCGAATTGTCGCATGATACATAATACGGTAAATAGTAAACAGGAACTAACATTCTTTATCATCGCCATCCCGTTTTTTCAGGTCTTTCAAGCTTTCATGTAAGTATTGCATACTTATCTAAACTAGTATCGCGATCACAAACAATAAAACTACTAGCATGAATGATCCTAAAAAGACCCACATTTTATAACTGAAATTGCTTAGCATATTTACGACTCCTTTTTGATATAATAATCTTCTAAAAAGTTTTTTACTTCTGCAACTAAGATCCTTCCTCTTTT
>OFGN01001269.1_pt1 | contig 19186 bp, 16 predicted proteins | sample 1521821 | NCBI WGS metagenome assembly OFGN01 (sample SAMEA3504094, study PRJEB24116) | mouse gut metagenome | biome: mouse gut; feature: mouse-associated habitat; material: faeces | place: Denmark | collected 2011
AAACGCTCCAGTACCAGATGGAGCAGAACAAGGACAGCATCGTTGACTTCCGGCAAATGGGCATAGACCATATTTTCGTTGACGAGAGCCACCAGTTCAAAAATCTTATGTTCAACACCCGTCACGACCGTGTTGCCGGACTCGGCAATTCGGAAGGCTCCCAACGTGCGCTCAATCTTCTCTATGCCATACGCACCATTCAGGAACGGACAGGCAAAGACCTCGGCGCGACATTCCTGTCGGGTACTACAATCAGTAATTCTCTGACTGAACTTTACTTGTTATTCAAATACTTGCGTCCGAAAGAACTTGAAAGACAGGACATTAACTGTTTCGATGTATAACATCCATGATGCTGTATATCAGTAGATAATCATTATTAAAGCGTACTAAAAATGTACTTATTGCGATAATAAGAGGAAATAGAATAAAGCGATTTATGGATTTTTAAGGTGTGTTGGTTATATTTAATTGCCTTTGTTTTCTTGTTGTATGGTAATAGAAAAAGCCGCCCGGATTAAGAGCGGCTTCTGGATAATGTTTGAAAAATATTGTTATTCTTTGATAGAATTGAGGTCGCGGAATAGTTTTATGTATTGTGGCCACATATGAACTATGCCGTAAATGATTGCGATAATCAGGGTTGCTATTGTGAGCCAAAAGCCTGTACGGTTGAACTCCCATGCATTCGGTAGTAGCAGGGTAAACAAGATGACTAAGCCCATGCCAAATATCACTTCGCCGGAAATCATCAGCAATCTTATATTCGCTGTCTTGGAGAATAATTTGCTTGGTGTAAGAGCCGCGATGTTGATGTTTTTGAGTTTGAGATACATAAAAATGTACCATGTTGCGGCGATTGTCATATATACCACAAGGTATATTTTGAGGTATGAGGGGAACGAGTACGGGTTGAGGTTGCCGAGTGCCATTGCAGCGAACACAATGGCGAGGATAAGGCAAGAGATGAATCCCTGGCGGAATTTTTTAAGTATCTTGGTCTGCGCGGTTTCGGAAGCAGACACGTTTATCTTTATATCGGAGTTTGTCTTTGCGAGCACTTGTTCAAGCGTTGACATACTTTTTTTGAGTTCGTCGAGCTGCATATTATATCTGTTTTGAGAGTTTATCTTTTATACGGTGTATTTTTACGGCAACTGTGTTGCGTTTAAGTCCGAGAGTATCAGCTATTTCATCATACGAATATTCGTCAAGCCAAAGGAGTATGATTGCTTTCTCAATATCTTCAAGTCTGTTAATCAGAGATTGCAGCGTTTGAAGATTCTCTCTTTGTGTATCGTCAATTTCGGAAGAAAGTTCAAGAAGTCCAAAATCAAGCGATACGGTTTCGATTTTTGGCTTAGATGAGCGCAAGGCCATAAGTGCCGAGTTTACCGCTACCCTATAAATCCATGTTGACATCTTGCTGTCGCCCCGGAATTGCCTTAATCCCAGCCAAATGTTGACATAGATTTCTTGCCTAAGATCATCAAACGGCAATTTGTCGGTAGCATAGAAATAGCTGACCTTATTGATGATTCGGGAGTGCTGCTTAATGAGCGAGGCAAAGTCCCTTTCGTTTGTTGGTGGGTCTGTCATATTGAGTTTGATTTGTTTGTTTTGCCTCGTTAGGTGCAGATTTAGCCCCGAAAGTTTCATATATGCGAATAAATTTTTTAGATTTTTTTGTTTCTCTCTGCAAAGTTAGTAATAATCAAAGTTCTACACACTCTTATAATGCATGATAAAAATAACGGCTATCTCTCCTATTGAGGTACTTGTGGAGAGATAGCCGTTATAGTTGTTGTGGTAATGTCAGCGTCTAATGCCGTGGGATTGCGTTGGCTCTTTGGGTCTGAAACCGAGTTTCTCAAGGAGTTTGCGAGCCATATCCCGGAACCACTGAAAGACGCTCACGCCGTCAATATTCAAGATGAAACGGTGTTTGTTTTCCGGATCTCTTTCCAATTTGGCAACCGACCCTTCCGTGCGAAAGGTCTGATTGTGTTCCGACGAGAAAAGGGCTCCGGCAAATCCTACCTTTTCTTGGGCAAGTATGCGCTGCGTGAAGCGGTCGGGAAATCCGATATGGGTGCAGTATCGCCCCCAATTCAGCAAATCTTCAAGGTCAGGGAAATACCGGGCTATGTCAGCCTTGTATTTCTGGAAATCTCCGTTTGCATCGTTGGAGAGTTTCTGCATTTGCAGCCGGGCAACATCATCGGAGAGTTTTGATGATGTCGCCATGAGCGATTTGTTTTCGGCGGCGAGAGAAGAATTAGCCTCGGTCAACCGGGAGTTTTCGGAATAAAGTTCGTTGTTCTGCTGCCGTATCTCCTCGTTGACCTGCGTGAGCATTTTCTTCCGGGAGTCGAGGGCAGTTGTCCGGCACTCAAGGTTCTCCACCTTGCTCTCCAACGATTTTTTCTCTTTGTCGAGCTTTCTTTTCTCAATGGAGAGATTGCCGATGTCTTCTTCAAGACCTTTCTTCTTCACCATGCAGTCGCGGTAATATTCGTGCTGCCCGATGTGGCGCGCCTCGGAACCACGGATGCCACGTTCCAGACCGTATTTCGCCATAGCCTCGGCATAGATGTCCTGATAGCGGCTCATCTTCCCGCGTTCCATTATGTCGTCGGCGCACAGCCTCGGACGGTTGGCGGCTTTGGTGCGGTAACGCTTCTTTGCTGTCGCCTCCCTTGCTTTCTTCTTCCTCTCGGCGGTCACTATCGGAACGACGGCTATGTGAAGATGCGGTGTGCGCTCGTCCATGTGCAGGGCGGCACCGACAACATTGTCGCTGCCGAATGTGTCGCGCGCCCATTTTATGTTGTCGGCAATCCATTCGTCGAGCTTGCCGCTGTCAATGATTTTCTGCATACCTTCGTTGTCGGAGGTCATAACCAAGTTGAGGCACCGAACCTGCCTGTCGGAGATTTTTCGTGTAATCCCGGCATTGACTATGCGGTGTTCGACAGCCGCCGCAAGCCCGGTTATCCCGTCGGGATATTCGACCAGATTGTAGCGGTTGAGATGCGTCCTCGCCGGGTCAGCGTTTTCGGGATGGGAGGTGCGCTCGATATGCCTTGCTATCGAGTTCAGTGACGAGTTCGCCTTGATGATGTGTAACACTGCGTAGCTCATAGGCGGACGAGTTTAAGTTGCGGAGCAATCGCAGTGTACGGCTTCATGTTAAGTCGTTGCGGGGATTGACCTACGGTCTTTCCCCGGCTGCACTCGGCATAGTCCGGGCAAGCCCGGCTCTGCCCTCGTTGGCGCGGGGATTCCAAAGGGGTTGACCTCTTTGGCATATTGGGGATATTTTTAGCGTATCGGAACGATATGCGGCTCGAAAAATTCCCTAATATGCTAAGGAATTTCCCGCATGGCTGTAATTTCCGTGCGCGGCAGCACGGATGGGACTGCTCCCCGGATATGGGTCGCAGGGCGGTAAACCACTGTAATGGGTATAGTGGTACACCAAGAAAAAACATTGATTTCATCATTTCAAATTCAGGGATAACCCCCGTGCATTCCTTGCACTCTTGCACGGTCGGGAGTGTGCAAAAGTGCAAGGTGTGCATGGGGTAAATTCAAAGTTTGGAATAAGAGCCGTAGGCATCACGGGTGAAGAAAACGCCCCGCCTGTCACGAAGAAATTTCTTGAACGTGCGTTCCGCCATTCCGCATTTGCCGGCTATGGCAACTCCCTCGGTGGTGGTGAACGTGGCGGGCAGTTCCGACATCACGGCAAGCTGCACATCGGTCAGCGCGTCCTCTCCGATGATGCCCTGCACCCTTGTCGCCGTCACCCGGAAATACTCCGTCAGACGGATTGCCCTCTCGACGGTCGCAGCCTCTATCGCCTTTTTCTTTTTTGCCCCGCACGCCCATTCGGAGAGAGCGAGCAGAAGGCAGAACCGCACGGCATAGATTTCAAGTTTGCTCGCAATCGCCGTGAGCGTGTCGCTCCCCTCGGCGTTGCACCGCTCCGTGGATTCGTTCTGCCATGAATAGAGGCGTTGGAGAGCGTCCGGCGAGAACGGTACACTTTCGGGCATTATGTCGCCGCTGGTGTCAGCCGCAGGAACAATCCCGGTCAGTTTGCCGACAATCTCACGCCACGCCGAAACGATGTCGAATGAGGGCGATTTTCTCTCGCTGTTCCATTTCGCCTTTGTCTGGTCGTCCGGCACCACATAGAGAAAACGCTCGGTGAAACCGTTTGAGTTGCGGTTCCCTGCGGCAAGCTCGCCCAGCACTTTGGGCTGGATCGTGCCGATGACGCAGAGGAACGGATTGCGGATGAACACACCGCTCTGACTGCTCTTACGGTCGGACATGGCTACCTTGTGGTTGAACACCGACATCCAGAACTCCGATTCGGAACCGTTGTTGTAGCGGTTGAAATTCTTGAACCACCCGGCAAGCTCGTCGGCATAGAGGCACAGCCCCCTCGGATTCTCCGAAAGGATGCGGTGTACCGCCTCCGGCGTGACATCCTGCATTGTGAAGCGGACGCGCTTCGGTTCGGTCGGGTTCGTTTCATAGCCGTTTGCGGCTCTCTCTTTCGGCGGCAGCTCCATCGCCGCAAGATAGCGTTTCATAGCCTCGGAGAAGATTGCCGACTGCTCCGCGTCGAAATCTATGAGCGGCTGCATGGCGAAGCTCAGAGGGTGGCTCTTGTTGGCTCCCGGACGACCAACGAGGGCTACGAAAAGGATACAGTATTCCTGCCAGCCTGCCATGTGTTCGGCGTTATGTGTGTTTCCGACAGCGGCGGCAACCGCCGTCAGCATCGACATGGCGAGATAGTCTTTCGGAAATCCGAGGGTGGCGTTCGCCTCGTCTATGATTTCACGCATCTTTCTCGGAAGGACATCAAGGGGAAAGGGATTGCGGGAGGTCTTTTCTGCGGCTTTTTCTTCTTTTTTCATCGCCTCCCTCCTTTCACGATTGTGGCGGGTACGAGTACGCCGACAGCGTTTCCGTCGATGAGGCGCGCCTCCGCCCACTGCAACAGCTCGGATTTTCTGAAATGCAGCTTGGAGCCGAATTTCTGGAACGGCACGGTTCCCGCGCTCGTTTCCTTGTAGAGCTGTCCTTTCTTTATCGGGTAGCCGTTGGCGTTGAGAAACTCCAAAGCCCCCTTCATGTCGAGCGAGTCACATTCGGGTTTGGCTGCGGTTTGATTAGCAGTTGAAGAAGTAGCTTCTTTCTCGGCGAGGTATTCCTCTACCGACCCCTTTACGAGAAGTTTGAGGACTTCCACGAAGGGGAGGTGTAAAAAGTCAGTCATGTTCATTGTGGATGTGGATTGATTAGTGGTCTGTGAAAGTCTTAGCGCATCGGGCATGGGCTTTTAAGGATTAAAAACGTTTGCGGTGTCATCATACAGATGTGGGGTGTTGTCAATAGGGTTAATATGTTCCTCCCAGCCCATGACTACACCCGGAGGGATAAGGCTGGTCGGCGGTTAAACTAATATCGGACACTCGTCCGTGTACTTGCAAAATGGCGAAAACCGCTGAAATATCGGCTCTGATGCCCGGCTTCTGCCACGGGATATAAGGCAATAACGGGGCTGCCTGTTATCGTGTGCGGATTTTTCCGCGTTGATAACGGTCTTGAATATGCCTGATTATATCGGCGATAATCACCTTTCACAAGGGTGCGGTCGGCAGAGGGGTCACGCCAATGCCGCTATAATCACCATAGCGGTTTTAATCGGCGCGTCCGGCACGTCGGCTGCCAATACTCCGTTACTCAAACAAGGAAAGTTCCGCGATGGTTCGACGTGTCCGGCTTTGTCCGGAATATTCCGCCATGTGTCCTGCTTTTTCTTTTCGGCGGTCATTTCTCCTTTCGGCGCAACGAAAATACAATTCCGATACGGATTATCCGAATTTTCAGCACCTTGCGATTGTGTTTGACTGTCGCCGGACTGAAAATGACTGTTACCCTTGTCGGATTGCTATATTAAAATACGAAATTTTTTTGAATTATGCAAATGTGAAGTGAAATTTGGCGATGAGAAGAAAAAGGACACCGGGTATCCCTCCCGATGTCCGACCACTAAAATCCACAATCAAAATGATTTTGACTGCGATTTCGTATGCAAAGTTAGCTTTTTATTCTCACTTGCACAACCGAATAACAACCCGACAATGCGAAAAGTGCGATTGACTTGAACGATTTTTAAGTTTCCGCTGTTCCGTAACCGATTGAGCCGAGACTGTTGACTGCATCCATCTTCTGCTTGTCGAAAACATGGAGATACTTTTCGGTTGTGGTTATCCCGCAATGCCCCATAAGCTCCGATACCGTCTTTATGTTGACACCGTTGTCGAGCATATTGACTGCGAAAGAATGTCTGCCGCAGTGCCATGAAATCCATTTTGTTATTCCAGCCTCCTTAATCCACCGTTTGAGGTGTTTGTTGCAGGTTGAGTAATTCGGTAGCTTGAATATAAGTTCGTTTGGGTCGTATGGTTCGGAGGGCTTGCCTATCAGTGCAAGCAAATCATCGTTAAGCGGAAACGACACGGCACTGTGTGTGCTTCTTGATTCCACTTTCTTCTGATTAAACCGCAGTGTCCGTGTGGAGGCATCCACATTCCCGTATGTAAGCAGTTTCACATCACACCATCTTGTGCTGGTGAAAAGAGTAAATATGAACGCTCGTTGTACTTCCTTGTGTTCGCCTTCATAGTGTGTGCCGACAAGCGTCCTCACTTCATCGAGAGTGAGAACCTCTTTTGTAACCTGATTGCGGTCATGTTTGACGGATATGCCCTTGCAGGGATTGCCGCGCATCAGACCTTCCTCTATCGCGTCAAGCACAATGCGCTTGAAATAATGGTACATTTTGTTCGGACCCTCTCCCTTGCCGTTTGCCCGGAGGAATTCAGCGAATTTCAAGACAAGTTCCGGGGTTATGGTTTCCATGTGCAGGAATGTGTCATACTTGCTGTATCTCGGTGTTTCTTTGAGAAACCGGATGAAACGGTTGTAAGTCTGGACAACCGATTTACGGACATAGTAAGTGAACCTCTCCGATTCACATTTTTCCTTGAAATAGGCGAGGAAATTTGTCTGTCTGTCCTTCTTCAGCCTGTATCCGGCACGGTCTTCAAGAAACGCCTGCTCACGTTCAAAACGTATTTTCTCGGCAAGTGCCAGAGTGTTTTTATTCTGTATTCTTTCCTCTTGGTTTTTTGGATGAAGCCAGATATAGAGATTCAGATTTTCTTTTCGGCGGTCATGCTTGACCTTGAATTTTGGTTTTCCTGCCATCGCCCCGGTGGTATAGAATACTTGATTTCCGTCCTCGTCAAGCACCGGGGATTCAGTGCGTCCGAGATAGTATTCCAGATAGAGGCTTGCGCGTCCGTCTTTCAGTTCGGACTGCTGGAGCTTCGGATTCTGCTTATTTCGCGTTTGGATTTTCGCCATTTATTGAGTAATTTTGTTGTTATAGAACAAAGGTAGCCACACGTTGCGAAACGTGAAAATTACCCTCAACATCTATTAACAACTGAAATGTACTAATTGTGTACTAAATGGGAAAAACAGTCGAAAACACGGCAAATCAATCAAACGACACAATTCGCTAAATCATTGATATTCTTCATATTTAGCCATATCCAATTATATCGGTTTTCTATGCGTTGAGTTATTCGATGCTTTGACGCATGGGCGGCTATCTTCGCAAAGAAAACCACCGACTATGAGTTTAACGTGACGAACAGTATAGTGGCAAAGGAACGTTTCCGTTACTTTATCAAGGTCCCGGAACTGGCGGCTTTCTACAATGAGATAACGGACTATAAGACCGCTGAGGATGTTGGTGTTGACCGTCCGGCAAAGAACGAGATACTGCACAATATCCCGCCGACTCCACAGCAGGAGGAGTTTATCCAGAAGCTGATGGAGTTTGCAAAGAGCGGTGACGCCACTATATTGGGCCGTGAACCGTTGTCGGAAACGGAGGAAAAGGCAAAGATGCTCATCGCCACGGACTATGCCCGTAAGATGGCACTGGATATGCGCATGATTTCTCCGGCGTATGAAGATGATCCGAACAACAAGGCTTCGCACTGCGCCAAGATGATTGCCGAATATTATCACAAGTATGATGCTCAACGTGGCACACAGTTTGTTTTCAGTGACCTTGGCACTTATAAACCCGGCGAGTGGAATGTCTATTCCGAGATTAAGAGAAAGTTGATTGAGGACTACGGTATTCCGGCGCATGAGATACGGTTTATACAGGAGTGCAAGACTGAACGGTCACGCAAGGCTGTCATTCAGGCGATGAACGACGGCGATGTGCGTGTGCTTTTCGGCTCAACTTCGATGTTGGGAACAGGTGTAAACGCCCAGAAAAGAGCGGTTTGTATCCATCATCTCGACACACCGTGGCGACCGTCAGACCTAACTCAACGCGATGGCAGAGCCATTCGCGCGGGTAATGAAATCGCCAAGTTATACGCTGACAATAAGGTTGATGTGATTATTTATGCGGTTGAAAAGTCGCTTGACTCCTACAAGTTCAATCTTCTGCACTGCAAGGCAACTTTCATCGCCCAGCTCAAAAGCGGTGCTTTGGGAGCGCGAACAATCGACGAGGGTTCTATGGACGAGAAGAACGGCATGAACTTCTCAGAGTACATGGCGATACTCTCCGGCAACACCGATCTGCTTGACAAGGCAAAACTTGAAAAGCGGATAGCGGCGTTGGAGAGTGAACGAAAGTCGTTTAACAAAGGTCGCGGCGACAGTGAGTTCAAGCTCCAGACCATTACCCATGACATCGCCAACAACGAGGCGGCGATTGAGCGCATGAAAGCCGACTGGGAACGTTACGACAAGGTTGTGCAACGTGACAAGGAAGGCAACCCAATCAACAACCTGACGATTGACACCTGCAACCTCTCCGATGAAAAGAACATGGGTATCCACCTGCAAGGGCTGGCACAGCGCACCGACACCCACGGCGAATATGTGCGTGTCGGTGAAATCTACGGCTTTCCAATTTGCATAACATCGGAAAAGGCTGTGGTTGAAGGCGTGGAATCCGTGCAGAACCGTTTTGTTGTGGAGGGCAATTATAAATACAAGTACAACAACGGCTTTATAGCAATGGCCGACACCCATGCCGCCTGTACTAACTTTATAAAAGCCCTCGAACATCTGCCCGAAATAATCCGACAGCACCAAAAGCGCAACGAGAAGGCGAAGAAAGATGTTCCGGCGCTGCAAGCCATTGTAGCGAAGACATGGAGCAAGGAAGATGAGTTGAAAGCCTTGAAAGCGCAGCTCCTTGAACTTGAACACAAGATTGCAGCGGAGTTAGCCCATAAACACGATGAGAAAGACGGTGAGGAAGTCAAGCCTGACACCCAACAACAGTCAGCATCTGTTAAAGTAGTTAATCCTCCCGGTCAAGCTACCGACGATAAAAAGTCGATGGTGGCAGAACCTTGCATAAAATATTATCGTTCATCTTATTTAAGATAATCATACTTATTGAAAATATGCCAATACCTGATAGTGGAATTGCTATTGGGGTATTGGCTTTTTTGTATAGCTATCAAAGATTTTGCCGATACTGTCTGGGGCTTAACCCGGAATGCCTTTTGAAATATTTCCCAAAAAAAGATTGATTCGGAAAATTCAACCGATGGCATATTTGTTGCACAGTTAAATCTGATGATGCCAATAGAGCTTTAGCCTCTAACATTACATATTCATCAATCCATTCCGCGGCACTTTTTTGAGTAATCGTTTTGACAATAGATGATAAATATCCGGGGGTCAGCCCCAGTCTTAAGGCATATTCGGTTACTTTTCGACATTCGTGATAGTTCTTGCTTACTAATTCTAAAAAGTTTTGTGTTAGCGTTTCCTCTCTACTCATATTAGATGGCAATGCTTTAATAATGCTATCAGCCATACTATAAAGTAATGCAGCTGTGAGATGTCGTAAGATTTCTCGTGCATAAGGTCTTTTTCGAGCAAGAATATTTCTGACCATCTCTGTATATTTGATTAATGCCTCGAACTCTTTTTCTGAAAGGGTAATAATGGGATTAATATTTATTGCATTAGCAGTTTGGAAACTATATTGAAAGCCGAGTTTATCAAAAAAATCAGGCGACATGGCAATAAGAATGGCCTTGTAGTCGTCTGAAACGCTTTGTATTTCCACAAATTGATTAGGTAGTGTAATTGCTATGGAGCCGGCAGACTGGGATATTTCAATCAAATTCACACGACTTATACAGTTTCCTGATATTCCAATACAACATTGATATAAGCTATTTAATATAGGCTTATTGGGGAAATCGGTTTTGCCGATTTCTACTAAAAATAAGTCTTTATCAAGACCAACGATGTTTTCAACGGATTGAAAACGGGATATGATAGCCTCGTTCCGTATCATTGATTAAAATATTAGACCACAAAATTAGGATATAAATTGCTAATATCAAAGACTCATTTTAATAAAAGACCAATTAATTCGTTATTTAGGCCTTTTGTGAAATTAACTCTGGTTGTAATTTTGCACCCGTAATAAATTGAAGAAAACTGATTTAACGAATGGACAAAACAAATCATACCCTTCGTGGTGTAATGACGTCGTTATTAATGTTTTGCAGTTTCTATATTGTTGCTGCTGATATTTATAGCATCAGTGGTCGTGTTACTGATAATGAAACTGGAGAACCTTTAATTGGCGCATCCATTACCTATGGACAATCCATGGGTACTGTTACTGATACCGATGGAAAATACACACTACAAACATCCTCCGGACCCGGCAAAATCGCTTGCTCGTATATTGGTTATGAATCAATTGTCCGTAATATACAACTGAGTTCAGATACCATCATTGATTTCAGCATGTTGACCTCAACAAATGAATTGTCAGATGTTGTAGTTTTAGCAAAATCTGTCACAGACCGCGTTAAAAGCACTCAACCCGGCATGGAGCGAATAGATATATCAGAGATGGCGAAAACACCTGTAATATTTGGTGAACGTGACATTATAAAATCGTTGCAATTGTTACCCGGTGTTTCTGCGGAAGGAGATGGAACAGGAGGTTTTCAGGTAAGAGGAGGTACACCAAGTCAAAATCTTGTACTACTCGACGATGCTCCTATAATCAACTCTGGTCATCTGTTCGGATTCTTTTCAACTTTTAATGATGAAGCACTGGCAAGTGCTACTCTATACAAAGGACAAATTCCTGCAAAGTTTTCGGGGGCAACGTCTTCTGTGTTTGACGTTTCTACGAAATCTGGCAATCAAGATAAGTATGGCGGAATGTTCTCAATAGGCCTACTCTCTGCAAAATTTGACATCGCGGGCCCTATCATAAAGGATAAATTATCTTTTTCAGCTTCAGCGCGTAGATCATATATGGATATGTTTTTGAAGTTTACAGACCAATTCAAAGACAACTCGCTGTATTTCTATGATATAAATGCGAAAATAAACTATATCGTTAATTCTAAGAATCGTCTTTACGTGTCTTTTTTCGTAGGAAGAGATAACTTAGGTATGAGTGATATGATGAATATGCAGTGGGGCAATATAGCAACAACAGTAAAGTGGTATCATATCTATAACGATGTGCTATCGTCAAATCTAAGCTTATATCACAGCAACTTTTTGAATGATATGGGAATGCAGGTTACATCTGAAGATGATAACATGACGGGGCATCTGAAACAAACCGGTATTAAATATGTATTTTCATGGAACCCAGATGAAAGCCATCGGGCTGACTTTGGTTTCTATACCGCATTAATGGATCTAAAGTCGGCAGAATGGATTATTGGACCAACTCGTCAGAGGGAATTGCGAAGAAGCTGGGAAAGTGGTATATGGATTAACGATGATTGGGCAATTAATGAGCATTTTCATATTATGGGCGGGTTGCGCTTGGGTATGATATCGGCTCTCGGAGGTTCTCCGTATTATCAAATTAATTCAGACGGAGCCATAACAGATACCTACAATCCTAAAAAAGGCCATTTATTTAAAACATACTTCTCTTTAGAGCCACGATTGAGCTTTAATTATCAGATAACCGACTTGCAGAGTGTCAAGGTTGCATATTGTCGTAGCTCCCAAAATATTCATGCAATAAGAAGCACTGGCTCGTCCATGCCGTTTGACAGATATGCCATGACCAGCAATATCATAAAACCTCAAACCGCCGACCAGATAAGTGCCGGATATGTAGCATTGTTTGGAAATAGTAAATGGGAAGTTTCAGGTGAAGCGTTTTATAAATCAATAAATCACATCTACGATTATAAAGATGGAAAATCGTTTAATTCGGAAATTGAAATAGAGCGTCTTTTGCTCGGCGGCAAAGGACGGGCTTATGGTTTAGAACTGACATTAAGAAAAAATGCCGGCAGATTTACCGGTTGGGTTGGATATACTTTATCTTGGTCCCAAAATAAGATTGCGGGTATAAATAATGATAAGTGGTATACTGCTGGAAATGATAGAAGGCATGATATTTCCGTAGTCGGTATATATGAGATAAACAAGAATTGGAATATATCAGGAGCATGGGTATTCAATACAGGACAGGCACTCACTGCCCCAAGTGCAAAATACGAGGTTGATGGTATTCACATGTTTCATTACGCGGAACGAAATGGCTATCGTGCGCCGTCCTATCATAGGCTTGATTTAAGTGCGACATATACGCATATCGGCAAGAAATTAACCTATGAATGGTCCTTTGGAATATATAATGCGTATTCAAGATATAATCCATTTCTAATAGTATTCAAATCCGATGAAAATGCGCCATCTGGATTCAAGACAATGAAGTATTCTTTATTTGGTCTTGTGCCATCAGTTTCATACACACTAAAATTCTGATTTTATGAAAAGTAAAACTTTATATATAATCTTCTTTTCACTGTTGCTGTGTTCCTGTGAGAAAGAGATTGAATTGGATTATCGTGATATTGAGCCAATATATGTCGTAAATGCCGGCATCTGTAATGAAGGTTGTGAAGTATCCATTACAAAGACACGCGATATTGATAATCCAATAATATCTGATGGTATAGAAGTCCAGTCTGTTGTAATATCGGATATTTCGGGGGAGAAGTATGTACTTACTTATTCATCTGATGGAAAGTATCATTCAGACAAACTTATCGGGATAAGCGGTATGACATACACATTATCCCTTATGATTGACGATGTAACAGTAGAATCATCATCCACCATGCCTGATGCAGTAGAGATTAAGAATATCTCCATGCATTGGGAGGAAATGATGGGAAATGACATGTTGCATCTGGTAATAAATGTAGAAGATAAAGCCCCCGATATAAACTACTATTATTATAGAGTTTTACGAAATGGCAAGTTGTTCAAATGGAATGTTGTAAAGGAACTTGACAGCAACGCAAGCAGTACCGAATTTGATATAAGCCTTATGAGTCGCGACAAGGCTGAAAAAAATGATCCTGACGATTACGATTCCATAATATTCGAGGACGATGATATAACCGTTGAGGTTAGAGCCATTGATTTACAGACCTATGACTATCTTTTTTCAGCAAAATTGTCTGGGCAGAGTTCCTCCAATCCAATAAATAATTTCAATACAGATTCTATATTGGGCTACTTCTCAGCCTATTATACAACATCCTGTTCTTTCAAGTTCTACTACAAGGACGTGGCTGAATAATTGTTGATCAATTGAATATATAAGCAACATAAATAGATAAGGACGCAGATATGTGTCCTTATTTTTTGATAAATATCAATAATAATTTTTTTGATGAACAAGGTTTTAATTGTCGATGCGTCCGCATCCGACGGGAGAATTATGACAGGCTTGTTAACACGGGCCGGTTATGATCCTGTCGTTACGGATTGCATCGAGGCCGGAAAAGTTGAGGCGGCAAAGCTGCCTCCCGGCGCGGTTATCGTCACGTCAATGCGATTGTCGGACGGTACCGCAAAAGAGTTTATTAACTGGCTGAAGACCGAGGGATACAAATTCCCTGTCATAGCCATAGTGGATAACCTGCACACTGACGCTGTTGATGTGATGCGTGGCGGTGGAGCTGTCGATGTGGTTCAGCGGCTTGCGCTTGACAAGCAACTTGTGGAAACGGTTGAGAAATATGCAAAACCGGAACACGTCGTGCTGACACTCGGCAATCAACTGTTACCGCGCAAAAGCGAGGTATGGCAGAAGATTGAGGAAAAGATAACGGCTATTGCCGCGACCAACGCCAACGCAATCATCTTCGGAGAGTGCGGTTCGGGCAAGGAACAGGTGGCACACCAGATTTACCTCAACAGTTCGCGTGAACAGAAACCTATAACCATCGTCGATGCCGGAGGTGCGGCTCTCGTAGGTCGGCACAATCCCGAAAATGAGCGCAGTGAAATCTACAACCGCATAGAAGGATACTTTCAAAAGTCGGCAGGTGGAACAATCATAATCAAGAATGTGCATCTGCTGACCTTTGAGAAACAATCGGTGTTACTGCACATCCTCGAAACCGAACATCCCGATGTTCGTGTAATCTGCACCGCAGAGCCGGAGTTGTTGAAGATGGTAACGGAAAAGACATTCCGCCCCAACCTATTCTTCATACTCCGACAGTCAGACATCGCCGTGCCGCCGCTGAAAGAAACTGCCGAAGATATTCCCGTAATCGCCGACTTCTTCCTCAAACGCTATGCCGCCCAAACTGGCAAGCCGCGAAAGCACGTCGACGCATCGGCAATCAAGGCGTTGAAACTCTACCCGTGGCCCGGCAATGTGCGCGAGTTGAAAGACATCGTACTTTTCGCCGCCTTCCACGCCAAAGGCGACACCATATCCGAGGCTGACATTGTATTCAACCTCTCTGATACGACTATAGCCTATGACCTGAGTCTTCGCAATCCACAACGGGAGCGTGACCAAATCCTCGAAGCCTACCAACGGGGCGGCAACTGGAAACAAGCGGCGAAACTGCTTAATATCACTGAGAAAACGCTGATAAGTCTTCGCAAAAAGTACGGGATTGACAGCAACGGTGAAATCCAGTCTTGACTACCTCGTTAAAAATTAGTATCTTTGCAGCGTAAAATAGCAAAGATAGCTCCCGTGGAGTCGGGACCATAAAACGATATAGGATAACATAAGTTATCGCAAGAGTTCTCTTGTAAATCCGGAAGATTAACAAAAACCGAGCTTGAGCGTGACATTTATGCTATGCTTACCGCATAGCGTATAGTTTCACATCAATCGGTTAAGGCTTATTCCGGAGCCATCAAGAGAGGAAGTGTGTGCTATACGCTATTTTTTTGCCCATAACCTTACCTCCGAAAAACACTCAAATCCTTTACCATTCTACAATCACGGCAGTAATCCGGTAAAACCGCCGATTTTAACATCTGAATTTTCTTTCGGTGCATATTTCACTATTTCAGGTTGTTACAAATTTAACAATCCCTAAATAATCGCTTTTGCAATCCATTCAGTTATAATGTCAAACGAGGCGCAATCCTCGATAAGTTTAACACAAAACACATAACCGAATGGAAGCAACAACTCCACCCAACACTCCCGGCTTCAAGAAGAAGCCCGCCCGTAAGAACCGTAAGGCTTTCCGCGCTCATAATGCCGGATACCGTAAGTCACACAACATCGCGCCGCACTCAATGCCCTCTGAGGCAACCGCATGGCTCTATGGCTCAATGTTCCTCATGGCAGCAGCCAAAATTCTCGCTCCTTTAATGGGTATGAATGCTATCCCCGTTCAACCCGCAACTTCATCAGCCGAGTAAGAGCATGGAGCAGACCGCAGAGCAAACAGCGGACTTCCAGACCGCAGCACAGGCATACGTTTCTCTCATCGAAGAACGGGTCCGCAGCCCCTGCCAATATCCGACTGGAAACAAACCCCGACTTTTCTTTCACGGCGAACCGATAATCCTGCTTGACGACATCATATCCGGGCTCAATGTCAGCGAAAGGACAATCCGAAGATACCGCGACGCAGGAAAGATTGAGGTTTACGAGAGCATCGAAGGCAATATAAAGTTTGTCCTTCAGCGCGACCTCGACAGTTTCCTTGAACAGACCTTCATAAGTTCTTCCCATCCAGAATACAGAACCTTGAAGCGTAAACCCAAAGCCGGCGGCTCAACCGCCACCACCACAAATCCCCAAACCAAATTAAATTATGGACCAGACCACGGATCAGCAGGAAGTGCTGATAGCCCGCAACAACGAAAGCGGGCAGGTGGGAGCAGTCGTAGGACAGAACCCTGACGGCACTCCCCAGATGGCTGACGCAAAGTCAACGCCACTCAGCGAACTCGTAAAGTTCAACAAAGGGCAGAACCCCCTCGAAGCGTTCTTGTCAAACTTCATGCGGCAGGCAAAGAACCCCACGATGTTCAGCTTCTTCAAATTTCCTGCCGATGACAAATATGATATAATCGCTCCGGCAATGGCTGACCTCATTCAGAAAGCCGACGAAAATGCCGAGATGCTCAAACCTAACAAGGTTGAGATTAAAGCTCCCGCGCAGACGGTTGAGCAGAAACAGGAAGAAGCACCAAAGCAGGAGCAGCAGAAGCCGACGGGCATCAAGCTGGCTCCCATAAATCCCGACCTCATTGACTGGGATAAGATCGAGAAACAGTGGGGCATCAAGCGCGACGACCTTGAAAAATCAGGGGCACTCAGTCAGATGGTATATAACCACAAGTCGCCGCAGCTATTCACGGTTACGCCCCAGTTCGGCGACGAGAAGTATTCACTTGAAGCGAAACTATCGTTCCGAACCAATCCCGACGGCTCATATTCACTCGTGCCTCACTTCGTCCGCACCGAGCCGCAACTCGACCAAGAGTTCAAAGGGTATTCATTCACTAAGGAGGACAAGGCGGAACTCCACAAGACCGGCAACCTCGGTAAGCCTGTCGAGCTTACCGACCCCAAGACCGGGGAAAAGGTCAAATGCCTTGTGAGCATCGACAAGCTCACAAACGAGATTGAGGCACTGCCGGTTGACAAGATTTATATCAAGCAGAAGGTCGCCAACATCGACCTCGATATGAGAGCGATCGGCATACTCAAAAACGGAGGCTTGATAAGGGAGCAGCACGTTGAACTCCCCAATGGCGCGAAATTCACCGCCGACCTGCAATACAGCGCGTCCAAGCGCGACATCGTCTTTGTCAACTCTGATAAATACCGTCAGGAACAGACACAGGACAACAAGCAGGAGAACAAACAGCAGGAGCAGGTCAAAGACACATGGCATCTCGCCGACGGCTCAATCAAGCCGTTGAAGAACTGGTGTAAGATGCCTCTCAACGAACAGCAGCAGGCGGATTATCTCGCCGGAAAGAAAGTGCTTGTTGGCGAAAGCAAAGACCGCGACGGCAACGACTGCACCATCTATTTCCAGTATAATCCCGAACTTCGCCAGCCCGAAACCACACGGGTATATCCCGACCGTGACAAGGTTGTGGGCGTTGCTGAGGAAAGCAAGACCCAGCTTGCCGTGAACAACGACGGCAAGACCAACGAGGCGACAAAGAACGTGAACGAGCCTCTCCAGCGAGGACAGACCGCTCCCAAAGACGAAGATCAGCAGCAACAGCAAAGAAAGCCGAAAGGCCCCAAACTCTGATGTGCTGCCGTCACCACTGAACATTCTCCACAGTCAACACTGACTGCGATTCAACCAAAGTAGTATCCCCAAGACACGGGGATAGCACCCGCCGTCCCCGTGCCTTTCATAACAACACCACAAATCCCATTAAATTATGATTTTAATTGTTTGCGAAAATTATCGCACATCCAAGAACGTAGCTCTCGCAATGGGAGCGAACACCGAAACCGCTACCGGCATCTACGCCTCAAACAGCATCGCCGTTGCCACTATCCCCGAAAAATTCATCCGCCAGACTCCGCTCTGCGAAATGGCCGACGGACGCTATCCCTTCATTCCGGAGAAGTTCAAGATGTCAGTCACTGACAAAGAGCTGGAGCGCGACCTCAAACCGCTGTTCCGCAAGGCAGATGAGGTAGTATTCGCTTCCGATGGCGGCGCGGACGCTCAGGCACGCTTCTTCAACATCTGCCGTCATTTTCGCGTGGGTTGCACCACAAGCCGCATGTGGCTCACCCGTCTTTGCTACGGTGCAATCCGTGGAGCGTTCCATTACCGCGAGTCCGGCCGGCATCTCTACCGCCTCGCCCAGACCGGGCTTGTGTCAAAGGGTATGGACATGATGTTTGAATACAACATCAATCAAGCGTTACTCCATGTCGGACTTCCTGCCCGTGACCTCACTCGTCAGGAAACCATCGCCCTCGAACACATCGGCAATATGTGTGTCGTTTTCGATGCTCCAACCACGCCGAACCATACAATCCGCATCAATGTCAACAGCCGTGAAAGCTATGAGTCGCAATCCTATTGGAACTGCGAGAAAGCCGCCAACGAAATTCTTTCGGCTGTCAAAGTCGGTGATGAAATTCCGGCGACACTGACGGTGACGGAAACCACGGCATACAACCTGCGCTTTCATACGCTCCACACACTCCAGATGGATGCTTTCAATAATCTCGGCTTCACACCGCGAAAGACCACAAGAGTGGCAGAGAAACTCTACTCAAAAGGGCTTATCTCTTCGCCGATGACCTCATGCTCACACCTGCCCGAAAAACTGCGCGGTCATCTTCAGACGGTGTTTGGCGAAACCAACGGTTATCCGTGGGGTGACAACGAAGCCACACTCAACAACCACGCCATCATTACCCTCCGCGCCGGAGAGGACGGCATGACCGCCAGTGAGGTGCAGCTCTACAATCTAATATTCAACCGCATGAAGGCGGTTGTGGAGCAGCAGCCAACCCGGAAAATTGCGGTCAAGGAGTTCACAATCGGCAATGCCGTTTTTGCCCATGAATGGGAGCTGACAGGCGAGGCATACGATGTGACCGATGCAGGTACATTCGACACCACCGTAAAAATAGAGGATGCAGCAGCCTATCCCTGCGGCCCGGCAACACGAATGTCAACCGATTTCTCCAATGTGATGTGGAGTCTGACCGCCCATGCCGAGTATGTTGACGATGTGATGCACACAAACGTGCCGTTCACCAAGTCAA
>OFGN01001280.1_pt1 | contig 19043 bp, 15 predicted proteins | sample 1521821 | NCBI WGS metagenome assembly OFGN01 (sample SAMEA3504094, study PRJEB24116) | mouse gut metagenome | biome: mouse gut; feature: mouse-associated habitat; material: faeces | place: Denmark | collected 2011
ACGGACGCAACGCGTATGTGTTAAATGAATTGGAAACTACAGTGGATGTTTATTCTTACTATGTCGGCCAGCATGGGGCAGAGTTTGAACGTATCCAGAAAGTGTCGACGCAGAAGAAGAAAAACGATCATTGCAGCGCGCAGAATATGGAATTTTCACCGGACGGCAAATATCTTTACTGCGCAAATGCGGGAACGACGGAAATGGCAGTGTTTGAGCGCGATCCCGAAACGGGGAAATTGGATTTGCTCTGCGTTATCCCGATTAGCGGCGATTTTCCGAAAGCGCTTGCAGTCTTACCGGGGAACCGGCATTTTATCAGTTTAAACCACGAGTCAAATGAAATCTGTACGTTTCGTATGGATTATGAGAAGAAATACGCTTTAATGGACGGAAAACCGCTTAAGATTGATAAACCGAACTGCGTTTATATTTTAGCTTCAAGAGTAAATAAAACCGCCTGTATTTGATGGATTTTATATCGGATACAGGCGGAAAATGTATTAGGGGAAAATATTTTTCAACTATAAGTTATTTTTTTGTTGTGTTTAATGAAAATATGGTATATATTAGAAATGTATTTCTAATATATATGGAGGTTTAGGCATATGAAAAATAAGAAGATATTTTTAGCTGCCGGCATTGCGGCGATTCTTGCAGTCTTTGGAATTGGAGTAATGGCGGGGGGGTTTTTTTTTTTTATTTCCGGTGCGATGGCGATGAAGCATGTCATGGGAGAGAAAGAGGAGATTCCTCAGAAGATGCGCTATGCGGTGGATTATACGCTGAAAAAGATGAAGAGGATATTCCCCTATGCGGCGTGCGGAACGGTGATTGCGTATATCTGGCGTATCATTTCGGTGAAGAATTTTTCGGCGGATATGGTGCATGAGCTGGCGGTTCTGCCCTTTGAGCTTCTTTTTCTGCCGATGGGCGGGGTGGTGTCTGCGAGGCTGGACCGGTATATGAACGCGCCGCTGTGGTATGTGTCGGCGATGATGATCACGCTGCCGCTGATCGTTTATCTCAGCCTGAGGGCGGAAGATGCGTTTCGGCATTATATCGTGTGGTTTGTGCCGGTGCTGATCCACGGCTGGATGATTCTGCATATGGGAGGTTCCTGGGGCTGGGGAGAGACGACGCCGGTGGGATATTCCGCCCTGTTGGTCGCTTTTTCCAATCTGACGCTGGGCTGCGGTATCTATCTTGCGGCAAAGCGGCTCGGGGAGAAAAAATTCGGAACAGCCGTGAAAATACTGCTTACGCTTTTGGAAGTGGCAGGCATTGTTTTATGCTTTCTGTTTGCGGCCTCCGATCCGGAGGCTTACACTTTTGAGACGGTGGTGGGCTTTCTGGCACTGTCCCTGGTGATCACCTTGAGCGGTGTAAGTTACACCGGCAGGGTGCACGGAAGAGTTTTGGAGTGGCTTGGAAAGATCAGTCTGCCGATCTACTGTGTTCACTGGTGGACCGGGCAGATGGTGCAGGTTTATCTGTACCAGTTTTCTTATCCGGTCAGGATATTGTGCATTCTGGCGGGAAGCGCTTTTTTGTCGCTTCTTATGATGGCGGTATTTTGGTTTATCGGAACGATACGGAAAAAGAAAATAAGACAGTGAATGATATTGATAAGAGAGATAGAAGGAGAACATTATGAAAATATTTGAGGAATTACAGGCAAGGGGGCTGCTTGCGCAGCTCACGGATGAAGCGGAAATAAGGGAACTGGTGAACGATGGGAAGGCAACATTTTATATCGGCTTTGATCCGACGGCGGACTCTCTGCATGTGGGGCATTTTATGGCGCTCTGTCTGATGAAGCGGCTGCAGATGGCGGGAAATAAGCCGATCGCGCTGATCGGCGGCGGTACGGGCATGATCGGCGATCCTTCCGGCAGGACGGATATGCGGAATATGATGACCATGGAGATGATCGACCATAACTGTGAGTGTTTTAAGAGACAGATGAGCCGCTTTATTGAGTTCGGAGAAGGAAAGGCGATGATGGTAAACAACGCCGAGTGGCTCAGGGATCTCAACTACATTGAGTTTATCCGGGATATCGGCGCCTGCTTCTCCGTCAATACGATGCTGCGGGCGGAGTGCTATAAGCAGAGAATGGAAAAAGGCTTAAGTTTTCTGGAGTTTAACTACATGATTATGCAGTCCTATGATTTTCTCGAGCTGTACAAGCGTTACGGCTGTAATATGCAGTTCGGCGGGGATGATCAGTGGAGCAATATGCTGGGCGGTACCGAGCTGATCCGGAAAAAACTGGGGAAAGATGCCTATGCGATGACCATCACCCTTTTGATGAATTCTGAGGGGAAGAAGATGGGCAAGACGCAGAAAGGCGCCGTGTGGCTTGATCCCAATAAGACCACGCCCTACGAGTTCTACCAGTACTGGAGAAATATCGGGGATGCGGATGTGCTCAAATGTCTGCGGATGCTGACCTTCCTGCCTATCGAGCAGATTGATGAGATGGATAAATGGGAGGGCAGCCAGTTAAACGAGGCGAAGGATATTCTGGCTTACGAACTGACCAATCTGGTGCACGGCGAAGAGGAGGCAGGGAAGGCAAAGGAGGCTTCTAAGGGGCTTTTTGGCGGCAGCGGCAGTATAGAAAATATGCCGAAGGCGCAGCTTACCGAGGACAATTTCCAGGACGGCAAAATCGATCTGATCGGTATGCTGACGGCTTCCGGGCTGGTTTCTTCACGCTCCGAGGGACGGCGTGCCATCGAGCAGGGCGGTGTCAGTGTGAATGATGAAAAGGTGACGGATATCAAGGCCTGCTACGACATAAATGTGTTTGAGGGGGACGGCATCATCTTAAAGAGGGGAAAGAAGAACTTTAAGAGAGTAGTGCTGCAGCCATAGGATAAAGGAAAGCCGGAGGAGAGAAAATGGATCGGATCGCGCTTTTGATCCCTTGTTATAATGAGGCGAAAACCATCGGAAAGGTGATTGCCGACGCAAAAAAATATATACCGGAAGCGGTCATTTATGTCTATGACAATAATTCTACCGACGATACGGCGGCCATCGCAAAAGAGGCGGGCGCCGTGGTGCGGCATGAGTATCAGCAGGGGAAAGGCAATGTGATAAGGCGGATGTTCCGGGAGATTGACGCCGAGTGCTATATTATGACGGACGGGGATGATACCTATCCGCTGGAGTACGCGAGAGAGATGGCGGCGAAGGTGTTGGAAGAGCAGACGGACATGGTGGTGGGAGACAGGCTCTCCTCCACCTACTTTACGGAGAATAAGCGTCCTTTTCACAATATGGGAAATTCCCTTGTGCGCATGGCAATCAACAGGATTTTCTCCTGTGATATCAAGGATATCATGACGGGCTACCGGGCGTTCAGCTACAGCTTCGCAAAGACTTTTCCGATTCTCTCAAGGGGATTTGAGATCGAAACGGAGATGACGATCCATGCGGTGAATAATAATATGGCGATCGACAATGTGATCGTGGAGTATAGGGACAGGCCTGTGGGGAGCGTTTCCAAGCTGAATACCTATTCGGACGGGATGAAGGTGCTGGGGACCATCGGGAGGCTGTTTCGGAATTATCAGCCATTTAAGTTTTTTACGCTGATCAGTGTGATGCTGGCGCTGCTCTCCATTGGTTTTTTAATCCCGGTGCTGGTAACTTATTTTGAGACAGGGCTGGTGGATCGCTTTCCTACGCTGTTTGTCTGCTGTTTTGTGATGCTGGCGGCATTGCAAGCATTTTTTGCAGGGCTGATATTATCCAGCAATGCGATTAAGAGCAGGCGGGACTTTGAGTTTCAGTTGAATCTGGTGGAGCTGATCAGGAATAAAGATGGAAAAGGGACGAATGAGGGAGCGGAAAAATAAGAGGATAACGGATTATGTGGAACAGGGCATATGCCTTGTTCTTTTGGTGTTTTCGGTGCTGGCTGCGGTAAAGACGATTTTTGTCAGCCTGGATATCGATGAGAGTTATGCGCTTGCGGTGGGATACCGTCTGGCAGCGGGGGAGAAGTTGTTTCTGGATCTCTGGGAATCCCATCAGCTCGGCGGGATATTTCCGGCGCCGTTTCTGTGGTTGTATCTGAAGCTTGCAGGCACCGCGGATTATCTTGTGGTCTATGCCAGAGTGATCGGTACGCTGGTCCATATCATAACGGGTGTAATTTTATATAGGACGGCCAGAGGGGCGGGCAATATGAAGAAGACTTTTTCCCTTCTGCTTGTTTTTCTGCATTTGAATTTTCTGCCCAAGTGGGTGCAGTGTCCCGAGTTTGAATTGCAGCAGTACTGGTGTATTCTGCTGATCTTTTTGTGCTTTTACCGGTATTATCACGGAGAGCGGGAAAAAAAGGGGTATCTCGCGGCGGCGGGAATCCTGCTGGTGATGCAGATGTTTTCCTATCCTGCGCTGATCCTGCTTTATCCGGTATATCTTTTGGGGATTTTGTGGTGCGGAAAGAGGGATGGAAGAAGGGAAGAAAAGGGCAAAAGGATCTTCTGGGAAGGGACGCTTTTTACTGTGGGCGCGGCTATTCCGGGTTTGGCTTTTCTGGCGTATCTGTGCAGTTATATGATGCCGCGAAAGTTTTTTTTCTATGTCGGCCAGATTTTTCAGGATGAGTCCCATACGCTGGTTGAGGGCGCCGTGAAGTGGAAAATTTTCGGCGTGCAGTTTCTGGAAATTCTGCTGCCGGTGGTATTTGTTATGGGGGTATCCGTTCTGGCGGGATTTCTGCTCGGTTTCTGCAAGGAGAAATCACTGGAAAAGAAGGACCGGTGGAAGGAGACCGTATATCTGGGCGCGGCTCTTTTACTTTTGGCAATGGGTATCTGGCAGGGAGCGGGCTGTCTTTTTTTCAATGAAAACCAGTTCTTTATGACATGGCGGTTTTTTGCCGTCTCCCTGATGGGACTTTTGCTGTATTCGGCGAAGAAAACGGAAGAAAACAGAATATGTCTGTGGTTCGGGATACTGCCCGGGTTTATGACACTTCTGTCAGTTCTCATTATGACGAATATGGATGTAAATACTTCCATGTCTAAGATGTATATCGGCGTGATTGCGGCAGTCTGGATGCTGGGCAGCCGTTATGAGACGGTGGTTGAGGAGCCGGATATGCCGGTTTCCACAAGAGGTACCGTAAAAGTATGGAATGTCCAGAAGACGATGCGCTGGGAGCGGGGGCTTGTGTGGGCGGGCGTACTGGCGGTGATTTTCGGGCTGCTTGTCTGTAAACTGGTGCAGATGCGGGTTTCCGGCTGTATGGAAGTCACGCTCCTTGCGCCGATGAAAAAAATCAGGGCGGGGGCTGCTAAGGGAATTTATATGGTGGAAGATACGGCAATCGTGCTGGAGGATGATTACCAGGTGCTGACCGGGGCGCTTTTGCCGGAGGATAGGCTTTTGTATATCGGCAGCGAAAATGTGGTATACCTCTGGACAGAGGCACAGATCGCGACGCCCTCCACCCAGGGGACGAATGCCTATAATGAGATGTTTATCCGTTACTATGAGGTGCATCCGGAGAAAGTGCCGACGGTGATTGCGGTGGATAAAGAACTGGGGGTAAATCCGGTATACTATAATTCACCGCAGAATCATATCATATTTGAGTGGATGGAGCAGATGGGGTATCGGGAAGTGCTGGATGCCTCCTATCTGAAGCTGTATAAAAAGGAATAAGTATTCGGGATAACGGGATATGGGTGAGATGCCATGCTTATTTGGCAGGGACAGGCGGATTGATTGATGTGCGGCAGGATATCGCGGCAAAATTTGTGTGATTCCGAAAGGGGCAAAAAAGATGGCAAATGCGAACATCACGAAAAGAGAACTGGCGGAAAGCCTGAAAAGACTGGTTTCCGAGCGGCTTTTTGAGCATGTGACGGTGGGGGATATCGTAAAAGAATGCGGCGTGAACAGGCAGACTTTTTACTATCATTTCAGTGATAAATACGAACTGCTGGACTGGATCTACTATAACGAGACCTTTGTGCCGCTGACTGCCGATATATCCTTTGGAAACTGGGATGAAAAGCTGTATGAACTGCTGCGGATCATGCGCAGGAATAAGGCTTTTTATATGAATACGATCAAGTGTTCCAACAATTTTTTTGAGGAGTATCTGCTGAAGATGCTGACCACGCTGTTTGAGACGGCGGTGGAGGATCTGGACGTGAGAGGGCAGCTTTCGGCGGATAAGAAGATGCTGGCTTCCAAAATATTTGCCCATGGGCTGACAGGTGTTGTCATCGAGTGGGCGATGGGCGGCATGAAGGGGGATGAAAAGGCCCTTGCCCAAAATATGAAGGAGTTGGTGGGAAATATCGAACGATTATCTTACTACATATATCAGTATAAAAAAGACGTGGTTACGGAAACAGTGATTCCATCCATTCCATCAATTCTGCCGGAGATTCTTCCGGGAAGAGAAGCCTGAATTTGTCACAGTTTTCCCTTGTGAAAGAGACCGGGCTGTCCAAATGGAACATCCGCTTATAATTTTTCAGAATATGGTCTGCCGCCCTGGGGGTGAGCGGGCCTTTTTTGCGTTGTTTTAAATGTTGGAGCTGCATTTCAAAGAAAGAAGTTTTCATATTCTGATTTAAACTCATGTCGTTTCCTCATTTCTTCGCTGATTTCAGCGGTTTTGATTCTCATGATTTGCTTTCCATGACAAATTGTCATTAGGAAAGATTGTTCTTATGACAAATTGTCATTATGATAGAATGCCATACATTTACCATACCCGACAACTTCTTTTTGAGAAACAGACAAAATCCTTTGTTTGACAAAAAACAGGACAAACAGGAAATTTTGTCTAAAGACAGAAAGGAGGGAAAGAGATATCTTGTTAAAAGACAAAAGCATTTGAGAGGTGGAAACAGCGTATGAAGTTATCGGAAGCGGAAAACAGGGCGGCGCGGGAAGAGGCGGCCCGCAGGGTAAGAGAAAAACTGGAAAACCGGGAGAAGCGTCTGGAGGATCTCAGAAAAGGAAAGACTTCCCTGCCGGAGGGGATTGTCAGACAGAGGGAGAAGATTATGAAGATCTTTCTTATGCTGGCGGTGATCTGCGCTTTCTGTATTCCTTTTATCAAAGTGAACTACGATCTGACGGCATACCTGCCGGATGACATGGAATCCAAAAAGGCGATCAATATTATGGAGGAGGAGTTCGGCTATCCCGGGACGGCGCGGATCATGATAGAGAATGTGACGCCCTATGAGGCGCAGCTTTATCAGGAGATGCTGGAAAATGTGGACGGCGTGGATATGGTGTCGTGGATTGGCAGCGATATCTATATGTCGGGAGAGTTTATTGATATTGCGGGACAGACGGATTATTACAGGGACAACTGCGCCGTGATGGATGTGACTTTTACGGAGGGGGACACATCGGAGCTGACGGGCGCGGCGCTGGATGAGATCAGTGCCATTCTCGGGGAAAAGGGGCATTACGGCGGCCCGGCGGTGGAGAACAAGTCGCTGCAGGAGACGCTGAATGTGCAGATCGCGATTATCACGGCGATCGCCATCGTACTGATCTTTTTGATCTTGTGCGCCACAACGGATTCCTGGGCGGAGCCCTTCCTGTTTTTGATCGTTATGGGCGTGGCGATCGTGATCAATATGGGGAGCAATATTCTGCGGGGGGAGATATCCTTTATCAGCAATTCGGTGGCGGCGGTGCTGCAGCTTGCGATCTCCATAGATTATTCGATTTTCCTTTTACATACGTTTATGCGGGAGAAGGAGAAAGAGCCTGACAAGGAGAAGGCGATGGCAAATGCCATACGGCACGCGGCGGTGTCGGTGCTCTCAAGCGGGATGACCACCTTTGTGGGATTTATGGCACTGTTTTTCATGCGTTTTCTGATCGGGCAGGATCTGGGGTTTGTGCTGGGCAAGAGCATTATCAGCAGTATCGTGACGGTGCTTCTGTTTATGCCCGCATTGATTCTGCGGTTTGACGCCCTGATCGCGAGGACGCAGCATAAGATTATCATGCCCTCCTTCAAACGGGCATCTGCCGCGGTATTTAAACTTCGCTATGTTGTCGTAGTCTTTATTGCCATTGTCTTTCTGCCCACTTACCTGATGCAGAATTCCAATGTCAATACCTACGGAAACAGTGCCTTAGGCGCCAGCGTGGGAACGGTGGTGTACGACGATGAGCAGCTTATCGAATCGAAGTTCGGGCGCAGCAACCTTTATCTTGTGCTGGTGCCCAACGGTTCCCCGGTGACGGAGCGGGAACTGGCGGGAGAGCTGAAGGAATTAAGTTATGTCAGGAGCGTGACGGCGCTGTCGGATATTCTGCCGAGGGGCGTGCCGGAGCAGATTGTACCCTCCGGTGTGACGGATCTTCTGAGAAAAGAACATTACACGAGGATGCTGGTGTTTACCAGGACAAAATCGGAGAGCGATCTGGCTTTTGAGACATCGGATGAGATTCAGGCGATCGTGAAAGGGTACTATCCCAAAGAAGCCTATGTGGTGGGCAATACGCCCTCCACCCAGGACCTGAAAGTTATCTGCGACGCGGATTACGCCATGGTCAACGCATTCTCGCTGGTGGGTGTGGCGCTGGTGGTGATTGTCGCCTTCCAGTCCCTGCTTCTGGCGGTGGTTGCCATCGTGCCGATCAGCGCGGCGATCTGTATCAATCTGGCCATTCCGTATTTGCAGGGCAAGGTGTTTATGTTTGCGGCGATGGTGGTGGTGAGCTGTATCCAGCTTGGCGCGACGGTGGATTACTCGATCCTTCTGATCAACAATTATCTGGACAGACGGGAGAAGATGAAACCGAAAAAGGCGGCGCTGGGGGCGCTGCAGGCGAGTATGCTTTCCGTTTTAACATCCGGTACGATTCTGACCGTTGCGGGCTACGCGATTTACTTCGTGGTTTCCGTGGAGGCAATCAAGGATATCGGCCATATGCTGGGGCGGGGCGCCATTCTGAGCATGGGCTTTGTACTGCTGGCGGTGCCGGGGCTGATGACGATGCTGGATAAACAGATTATGAAAGAGCGGGAGATCCGCAATCGGATGATGGAAAAGAAACGTGCAAAAAAGGAAGCGAGACAGGAAAGGAATCAGAAGGATGAGAGCCGTATCGCGAAGAGGCGCAGAGAGACGGAAAAAGAGGATTCGCTGATTCTGCGGCGGCTGGAAAAGATAGAGTACGGGATTATCGTGCGGAAAATGAAAGAAGCGAAGAAGCAGGAGAAGCTTGATCGGCTGCAGGAGGAAAAAAAGCGGAAGGAGCTGGAAATATATGAAACAGAGGCGAAGGATGGGGAAAGAAAGCAGGAGGACACGGATCATGAGGAATCATAGAAGGCTGGTGAAGATAACAGCGGCGGTTTTGCCGGTGATGATAACGGCAGGGGCGGTTTGTACCCCTCTGCAGGCGAAAGCGCCGAAGGTGGAGATTGATGAGTCCATGTATGTGAATATGGACCATTACGGGGAGATTGACGATATCAGTGTAGTCAAGGGGTGTTTTTTGAATGGCAACACGGTTATCGAGGATTATGGCGAGTATGATGAAATCATCAATATGAGCGATCGAACGGAGCCGGTGGTGGAAGAGGGGAAAGTGACATGGAATCTGGAACAGGCGGAAAAGCAGTATTTTTACTATGAATGTAAATCCGAGAACCTGAAAACAAAAGTGCCCTGGGATATCGATGTCTCCTACCGCTTAAACGGAGTGGAAGCAAGAGGCGAGGAACTTGGCGGGGCGGAGGGGCTTGTGACCACGCTGATCCATGTGACGCCGAAGGAGGATATCGCTGATTACTATAAAAACAATATGATTCTGATCTGCGGGACCATGGTGGATATGAAGGATACGCTGAGCATTGATGCGCCGGGGGCGCAGCTTCAGACGCTGGGGACGGAGAAGGCGGCGATTTTCTTATCCCTCCCCGGAGAGGAAAGCGAGTTCCGGGTGGATATCGGCACGAACAGGTATGAAAGCATGGGGATATTCTTTATGGTGGTTCCGGCTACGCTGGATTCCCTGGAGATCGTCAACGATGTGCGGGAGGTCCGGGACACGGTGGAGGATTCCGTGGATGCCATGGACGGCGCCCTGGATGTGATCCTTGATAATATTGACGGAATGCGGGATGATCTGGCAAGCGTGGAAGAAGGTCTAAGGAGAGCGGAGGAGGCGCATCAGATCTATGATAAGAACAGGGAGTCCATGGAAGCGGATGCGGACGCGGCGATCGCCTCTTTGGAGAACGTGGTGACTTATCTGGAAGTCATCAATACCCAGACACAGGCGGATCAGGATAATCTGGATGAGACCATCGACCGGCTGGCGGATATGATGTATACCATTGGGAATCTTGGCAGCTTTGGCGCGGATATGAGCGCGAATCTGGATCATTTAAACGGCTCTCTGGGGATGCTGAATGAGATTGCGGACGGGACGCTGGATCAGGAGAAGCTGGAGCAGCTGCAGGGAATCGCCGGTACGAAAGGCGGCGTAACGGTAGGGCAGGCGGCGACAAAAGCGGCGGCGGAAGTTATCGCGGAAAAGACCGGTATGACGGCTGGGGAAGTTCTGGCTGCATATCAGGGGGGACATCCCGAGATAAAGGCGGCTATGGATGCGGCGATACCGGAGGCGGTCAGGGCTATGGGATACGATCCGGCGGCGGATATGGGGGTTACGATAAGTGATCCTTCCGGGGCGGATATCGGTCTGAAATCTTTTCTTACCACCTACATAAAAACGCTGGAAGATCTGAATGTGGAGGCGGGAGATACCGGAAAAGCGCTGATTTCCAACAGCCAGGAGCTTCTTCAGAAGGCGAACAGCGTGATGAATACCGTGGATTCCATGGCAGGCTGGACGGATGAGACGGTGCGTGAGGATGTGCAGACGCTGATCACACAGTTGACGGATCTGATCGGTGCCACGGAAATGACCATTTCCGCAACCCAGGCGGCATTATCGAGTATCCGCAGTACGATGGAACTGACGGAAGATACCTTATCTTCCTCTTTGACGCTGACACTGAACGGGCTTACCGGTGTGATGCACGGCGGCATTGGTATAGCGGACGGCGTGGGCATTATGCGGGATGCAAAAAATACGGTGAAGGATGCGGTGGACAATGAGCTGGATGAGATAGAGGCGGAGCACAATTTCCTGAATCTGGATGTGACGGAGCGTTTTCCTTCGTTCACTTCGGAGAAAAATGAGGCTCCAAACAGTATTCAGATCATTATGAGGACGGCGGAGATCACAGCGGATGATGAGGCGGACCATGCGGCGGATATTGAGGTACCGAGGGAAGATATCGGGATGTGGGGCAGATTTAAGGCGGTGTTTGTGAATCTGTGGAATAAGTTATTGGGAATATTCCGGTAGAGGATGGGAGTTGGCGTGAAATGAAGAATTTCACGATCCTGATTTGAGCGCCCGCTGAAGCGGGCGAGAAGGAGTTGGCATGAGAAAAGATATAAATAATATAAAAAGTATATTGCAGTTAAAGGGGATTGGGAAGAGGGATAAAAGGGAGGACAGGAAGGAGTTTAGAAGTATGGTGAAGGTTCGGAAAAGGCTGACGGCTGTTATGATGACGGCGGCGATTTTGACGGGGAGTGTGAGTCTGCCGAAAGGAGTGGCGCGGGCGGAGGAAGTGCCCTTTGTGGATATCTCAACGGATCTGATATCGCTGAGCCCGCAGGCGGATGAGGTGAAAATGAATGTGGCGACACGGAACATGCCGGAGGGGACGGCTTTGGCGTTTACGGTAGCGGATGTGAGTATCTGCGGCGTGGAATGGGTGGACCAGGACACGAAAGGGTATACGCAGCTCAGTTATAAGAGAGGAGCGGCGCTGGGTGAGACGGTGGTCACTGTCTTTGTGAAGGATAACCCGGCGGTTGCAAGCCGGATTCGGGTGACAAATAAGGATGCGGCGGACAGCTATGTTTATGAGGGGGACGGAAATATGAATATTCATGGACTGAATATGCCGCCGGTTCCCTATGATGTGCATGTGGTGAGTACGGATGCGGATGGGTATTTCGGTCTGGTTTACAGCAATGCGGCAGGGGAGTCGAAGGTTCTTGTCAATAAGATGGGCGCTTATGAGGGAAGCACGACGATTGAGAAAGGGGCAAATGCCGCTTCGCTTCAGGTCCTTGCATCGGGACACTGGCAGATTGTCATGACGCCGGTGCTGCAGTTTACGACAATGACGCAGTCCGGTGTGGGCAATATGGTTTCCGGGCGCTTCAAAGGCGATGATGGGACGCATGATGTCTACTGCGCAAACTGGGCGGAGAAGGGGAATTATATTGTCTGGCTGTATGATCTGAATGATGATTCAAGGCTGCTTTTGGCGAACGGAGTGGGTACTTACGGGAGAAAGAAGAAAAATGTGTATCTGAATCCGTCCCACAGTTATTACCTGGCCGTTCAGTCGGAGGGGAAGTGGCTGGTGGAGTTTTCGGGGAAATAGAAGCAGGGGCTTTCTTCTTTTAAACTTTTCTTTTTTTTAGTTTTTTGTTGCATTGATCCGGTTGGAGAGGTATAATATTATAAATAGTAATAAGCGGTTATGATGCGGAAGATAAAGAAAGAGAGCAAAATGGCAGAGACAAATTTGGCGCAGGTTATTGAGATGACGAAGGATGCAAGTACTTATGATACGAATGTAAAATATTTACTTGCGGATAAGCAGGTTCTCGCCCGTATTCTGAAATATGCGGTTACCGAATTTCAGAATATGGAGATTGGGGATATTATAGGCAGTATAGGAAATGATATTGAGGTCGGGACGAGGCCGCTGGATGCAGGGGTGTCGAATCTTGGGCGTGTAACGGGGACCGATACGGAGGATAATGTGCCGGGAGAGGGGAAGATTTTTTATGATATCCGTTTTCAGGCGTTTATCAGAGAGATGGAGATGAAGTTTCTGGTAAATATAGAAGCACAGAAATCCTCCGATCCGGGAAGGCTCGGTTATCATCTGGAAAACAGAATTATATTTTATCTGGCAAGAATGATATCGGCGCAGAAGCAGACGGAATTTTATCACAGTGATTATGACAGTCTGCGCAGAGTACGTTCCATATGGATCTGTATGGATAACAGGGAGAATGAGGATTCGATTGAAGAAATAGTACTTGACAGGAGAGTGGTTTTCGGGAATAAAATAAAGGTATGTGATATAGACTTGATGAAGGGTATTATTATCAATATCAGGAAAAATGCGGATGTGAATGCATCACAGAATATACTGATTTCCATGTTGGAAAAACTATTGTCAAAAATGGATGTGGATCGAAAGAAGCATATCCTGATGGAAGAATATGGAATGATCATGAGTGAGGAACTGGAAAGGAGGCTGCAGACCATGTGTAATTTGTCAGAAATCATCATTGAGGAAGGGCTCAGAGAGGGCATGGAACGTGGAATCAAAAAGGGAATAGAGCAGGGAATAGAGCAGGGAATAGAGCAGGGAATAGAACGCGGAATAGAACAGGGCAGGAAAAAGGAGCGGCTTGATACGATCAGAAGGATGTTGAAAGCGGGAATGTATAAGGAACAGATTATTTCTCTGGGATACAGTGAGGAGGAATTTGCGGAGTCGGAGAATGCGGAAGCAGAAAATACACTCTGCGTCAGATAACAGCGACGGCGCGGATGATCCCGGTAGTTTTCGGGGGCGTATAAACGGTGCGGTGAGAAAATAAAGAAGAGCCACGCCGTTTTTTTCATCTGTTTTTTTGTTTCTGCGCTGCTCTGATTGCGCAAAGCCATAATATAACTTATGAGAAGACGCGCTTTTCGCGTCGAAACCGAATACAGGGTTCGGCAAGCGGTTCCTGTAATATGGCTTACGGGTTTGCGGCAGGAGGCGCGCCGATACAAATCTCCCGATCGAAAATTTTATTTTTAATCTTATGCAACAACCGGCAAAGCGCCGTGCACTTATAAGATGAAAACCTCTTCCATATACTATCTGGAGGCGGATGCAAAAGAGGTGGGATATGAATACGAGACTGCAGTTGGTAAAACGGGCGAAGCAGGGCGACGCGGAGGCCTTTGCGGAGCTGTACGGAGACATTTATCAGAATCTATACCGGTTTGCGCTGTATATGCTGGGGAATCCTGCGGACGCGGAGGATGTGGTCAGCGATGCGGTGACGGATGCCTGGATGACGATCGGAAAGCTTCGGAGTGAGGAGGCTTTTGACGGCTGGGTATTCCGAATACTGTCCAATAAGTGCAGGCGAAAACGAAAAGAATATGTAAATAAACCGCTGGAATGGAAGGAAGAGATCGGGGATGTTTCGGGGGCAGATGATCTGGTGGAAAACTATCATCTGCGCCGTATATTCGGAGAACTGGACGAGGAGGACCGGATGATCATCGGCATGCATATATTCGGCGGTTACACCAGCAGGGAGATTTCCGAGATGACAGGGATCAACGCAAATACGATCAGGTCAAGGGAGAGCCGCGCCCTGAAAAAGATGGCGGAAAAACTGGAAGGACGGGAGGCGGTCGTATGACGGAGAAAGAAATTCTGGAAAAATTGAAGCAGTCGGCGGAGGCTGTTATGATACCGGAAAGTCTTGCGCCTGATAAAATACTGGAGAAATGCCGGAATCTGGAACAGGAGAAGACGGGCGAAAGGAGAGAGTGGAGAAAAAAGTTCCTGTTTGGAAATCCGAAGCTGGCAGGGGGACTTACGGCAGCGGCGGTTTTTATAATCTGCTGTATTTCCCTTTGGGGGATGCAGGGGATGAAGAACTTTGAACCGGAAAGCGGTATGGCGGAAGGAGCTGCCGCGGCGGATACGACAATGTCATCCGAAGCGTGTATGATGGATGAGGCTGCAGGCGGAGAAGCAGGGGCAGGGGAATCAGCGGCACAGGAAGGCGGAGCGGATGCCGGGGCAAAGGAGAAAGAAATTGACAGAAAAAATGCCGGAGATCTGTATATTCTGGCGGAAAGCTATGAGGCAGTTTATAAAAGGCTGGATAAGATAAAAGAAAAACGGGATATGAGTATGGACGGCGGCGACATGGCGGATGGTGCTGCCATGGCGGAAGATTCGTTATCTACCGGAAGAACTGAGGAAATGCGGAAGGAAATGACGGTGGAGGAGGCCGCCGGGAAGGAATCAGGCGGACATTCGGAGACAAATGTGCAGACTTTCGGTATTGATGAGAGCGATGTGGTGAAGACGGACGGAGAATATATTTATCTGCTGCGGGGCAGCAAGATCAGTATTATTTCGGCGGCGGAGGATGAAATGAAGCTTGTGGGAGAGCTGGAGGCTGATCCGAAGAGCGCTTCGGCGGACATCTGCGCCATGTATGTGGACGGCGATCTGCTGATTCTGGCGGTGCAGGAGAGCCTTACCGCATTAAATCAGGCGGATGATGGAGAAGATATGGCATATTATGATATCAGGTATATGGATACGGATATGACAACATCTGTCCTTACCTATGATATCAGTGACAGGAGCAATCCTGTTTTGGCGGGAAAAATGACGCAGGACGGCAGCTATGTCACATCAAGAAAGGACGGCAGTATCTTTTATCTGTTTACGGGCAAATATCTGCTGGATGATTATGAGAAAAAGCCGGCGGACGCCATACCTGAAGTGAACGCAAGGAAGATAGCCGAGGACTGCATTTATATGGGAGAACAGGGAGAGCGGGCGCTTATCGTATCTTCTCTTTCCGTAAACAGGCCGGGAGAGCCCCGGGACAGCGTGATGATACTGGATAACGGTTCGGAAGTCTATATGGGGGAGGATTCCCTGTACCTGTACCGGGCGAATTACCAGGGGATGTCGGAAACCACGGAGATTGCCAGATTTTCGCTGACGGCGGGATATATGAACGGAGAGGCGGCCGTATCTGTCAGAGGAACCATAAGAGATACCTTTGCTATCCATGAAAAGGATAAAAAACTCAGGGTGCTGACCACGGATGCTTCCGGGAGAGAGCGGGAAAACTGCCTGTTTCTTCTGGATGAGAAATTGAAACTGACGGGGAAACTGACAGGCATCGCTGCCGGGGAGAGCATTTACGCGGCAAGATACTTGGGGGATATGGCATACTTTATCACCTACCGGAATACGGATCCTCTCTTTGCGGCAGATCTGTCCGATGAAAAGAATCCGAAGCTGGTGGGAGAACTGGAGATCACAGGTTTTTCCGAATATCTGCATTTCTGGGGAGAGGATAAGCTGCTTGGCATTGGCTATGAGACGGATTCAAAGAGCGGCGAACAGAAAGGACTGAAACTGGTGATGTTTGATATGTCAGATCCGGCAGATCTGAAGGTCCTTGGCAGCAGGGTACTGAAAGAGGCGGCGTACAGTCCGGCGATTTATGACTATAAGGCCGTGCTGGCGGAACCCGGGGAGAATCTGATCGGCTTTGTAACGGAAAACTACGGCAGAAATGCGAAACGGATGTATGAATTATATCAGTGGAACGGGGAAAGCTTTGAGCGGATACTTGCCGAGAACCTTGGTGACAAATATGGCAATGAAAATTATCGGGGAATCTACAGCGGCGATCGGTTTTATATCGCCCACCCGGAGATCGTCCGGTATTATGACAGGGCGGATTACGGCCTGAAGCAGACGCTGGAGGCAGGGCAGCAGTAAAGAGCGCTTTATCCCGGATGTGCTGCGGAGAAAAAACGGTGAAAAGTTCAAATGCGTCGGTTAGTTGTGAAACAGCGGCTCTCCGGCGCATTTTAGATTTGTGTAAAACCGTAGAAGGTTCTGGTTACGGTTTTTTGTAAAATTCTTCCAGATACTCCACTCTGGCATTCATATTGAGCATCATAAGATCTAAAACAGTCAGTGCAGCCATGGACTGTACGACGACAACGGCTCTCGGTACGATCACCGGATCGTGCCGTCCCCGGATTTGGATCGTTATATTTTCGCCTTCCCGGTTTACGGTCTCCTGGGGCTGGAAAATGGAAGGAGTGGGCTTTACATGGGCTTTGAAAAACAGATCGCAGCCGTCGGAGATGCCGCCTAAGGTGCCGCCGCTGTGGTTTGTTTTTTTATGGACAACACCGTTTTCCATAAAAAAGGCGTCGTTGTTTTCACTGCCCGTTTTAGTGGAGACAAGGGTGCCGTCGCCCATCTCAAAAGCTTTGACCGCGCCGATGGAGAGTATGGCTTTGGCGAGAGAAGCATCGAGCTTTTCAAAGACCGGTTCTCCGATGCCGGCGGGAAGTCCTTTTATGCGGCAGGCGATCACGCCGCCGGCAGAGTCCTTTGCCGTCTGACATTCTCTCAGATAACTTTCGGCTCTGGCGGAAGCTTCGGCATCGGGCATACAGGCGGGCGTGGTAAGGATGGCAGATTCATCAAATTTGCCGTAGTCGATGGAGATAGGGCCGATGGATTCCGTATAGGCGCAGACAAAAATACCGAGCCGGGATAAAAGTTTTAAGGCAACGGCGCCTGCTGCCACACGCCCTGCGGTCTCCCGTCCGGAGGAGCGCCCGCCGCCGCGGTAGTCCCGAAAGCCGTATTTGGCATCGAAGGGATAATCTGCATGTCCCGGTCTGTAACAGGAGGCGATCTGAGAGTAGTCTGAGGATTTCTGGGAGGTATTGGGGATCATTAGGGAGATTGGCGTTCCTGTGGTTTTTCCCTCAAAGACGCCGCTTAAGATCTCTACCTTGTCGCTCTCCTTTCTGGGGGTGGAAAGAGCTGTCTGCCCCGGTTTTCTCCGATCCAGATAGATCTGAATATCTTCTTCCGAAAGAGGAAGTCCTGCGGGGCAGCCGTCGATGACCACGCCGAGGGCTTTGCCGTGGGACTCTCCCCAGGTTGTTATGCTAAAGATAGTGCCGTAGGTGGAACCTGCCATAGTTGTCTCTCCTTTGTCGTGTAGTTGAACTTGTTACCAGTATAATGAAATAATAGGGAAAAAACAATGCAATATTAAAATTTGTGTGTTATACTGTATAAGATAACGGGGAGCCGTATATAGGAAAATGCTGTGGGCAGATCATATGAGAGAAGGAAAGATACATAAGAAAAACAGAATAAAAGGGACAAAATCTTCCGATTGGAAGGGAGCCCTTACGCTGGGATTCAGTCTGCTGCTTTTTGGTTTTTATATTACACTGACAATGGAAACGAAGGCGGTGGAGACGGGAAACAGCGTTATAAAAGAGGAGGAAGTGCCTGATCGGTTAGAGGAGGCGGAGGGGGGCATCAACCCTGAGGCGGAAGCGGCGGAGGATATTGATAAGTATTCTGCGGAGGAGATTCTGGCGGACTATGATCCGGCGGATTTGGAGGTGTCCGGGGAGATAAGCGCGGAGGTGTCCGGGGATGACTGGAATCTGCTTCTTGTAAACAGCAGGCATCCGATCCCCGAGGATTACGAGTTTACGCTGGGGACAATCCGGGGGAGCCTGCAGTGCGATGAACGGATCATACCGGAATTTTTGAGTATGCTGCAGGCGGCGAAAGAGGATGGGATTGCGCTGGAGGTCTGTTCTCCTTATCGTACTCTTAACCGGCAGGAGTATCTGTTTGACCGGAAGATCGTGCGGTATATGGACAGGGGAATGTCTTATATCGAAGCTTATAAGCTGGCGGCGCGGGTGGTAAATGTGCCGGGAAGCAGCGAGCATCAGATCGGACTTGCCCTTGATATTTATACCAATTCTTATACGACGCTGGACGAGGGATTCGGCGAGACGGCGGCGGGAATCTGGCTCAGGGAGCATTGCAGCGAGTACGGCTTTATTCTGCGTTATCCGAAAGGGAAAGAATACATAACAGGCATCGAATACGAACCCTGGCATTTCAGGTATGTGGGAAAAACCGCGGCGCGGGAAATGATGGAGCAGGGACTGACGCTGGAAGAGTATGTGGAGGGCCTGTAGAAAACCCGTAGTGTAAAAAGAGAATGGGATGATGAACGCGGGAAAATACGATATAATATCGGCAGATATTATACCGGCGCCGAGCGAAGCGAGTGTGCATCGCG
>OFGN01001281.1_pt1 | contig 19031 bp, 10 predicted proteins | sample 1521821 | NCBI WGS metagenome assembly OFGN01 (sample SAMEA3504094, study PRJEB24116) | mouse gut metagenome | biome: mouse gut; feature: mouse-associated habitat; material: faeces | place: Denmark | collected 2011
CGTTCCATTTCCCCGTAGAAAATATAGTTTTTGCCGATATAAAAACAAAACACTCCAAAGAGAGCCATTAAATCAGTGGATTTAGAGAAGGGAGAGAGGCAGGATGCGAGGAGGATATGTGAACACAATTGAGGATCTGCGTTCCGGGCATTACAAAAATTCATACGGAGTAGAGGGAATGCTGCTCACCGGAGATCCCAGCCAAAAAAGGATCATAGACGTATCGGATGAGATGAAAAATCTGGTGTTTGAAAACGTAAAGAAGGCATACTATCAATATAACGGGATGTCAGGGGATAATCAGGCAGAGGAAGAGGCATACCACGGCGCCCGCAACGAGTATTACAAGACCCTTGCCCGGGACGACCGTGTGCCTGCGGCATGGACGTTAAGCAAGCTAGAGCAAAAGCTGGCACAGGAGGTATCAGGGGCCGTTAAGGAGAAGATGCCCGGATGGAGCGTGGGACAGCAGATACCCAAAGACCTGTTAGACGAGATTTTTGCTGACGAGAAGATTACGTCTATTGTCACTGGGGATGTCAAGAAAGTGCTGGCCAAAACAGCCGGTACGCAAGGGACGGGAGACGCCTTGGAACGAAGAGAAGACCAGATTCTCATAGGGCAGGACGATGCAGGCAGCGCAGACAGGTTAAAAGGGGAGGACCAAGAATCAGAAAAGCGTTCCGGCAGGGTCGCCTTTAATCAGGGAAAACGCGCCCGCCAGCTTGCCTCGGCAAAAACAGCGGCGCAGGTTCAGATGGTGATAGGCCTTTTGAAAAAGGATTTGTCAGACTGTGAGTACGGCGTCGCTAACGATATGTGCGATGAAAATGAAGAGGCAAAAGTCAAAGCAATGCTGGAAAAAGCAATGCAGCGCATGGGCGAAGTCTCCAATGCGAAGGAAAGCGAAGAACAGAAGGGAGGAGACAGTTTCCTCATTAATATGCTCATGTAAAAATTACTGTTGTGAATATCCTCAAAATGTTTTAAAATAGAGTCATGATATTTTAAAAGAAAAGGAGTATGAGGATTAGATTGAAGAACAGACAAAAGACCAGAAAAGCGGCTGCTGTCTGCTTGGCAGCCGCATTTGCAGCATCTCTCATCGCCCCGGCAGGTGCAAGGACAGTATATTCCGCAGGGGAATCATCGACGGACAGCGCCGAGGAGTCAGATCTTTCAAAACTCAAATTATCAGAAAAATTAAAACCAGACGTCATGGAAAGCGGGATGCGCGTCGTGGTGATGGAAGGAAAACTTATCACCGCAATCACCGTTTTTCCGCGCAGGATGGATTATTCCCTCCCTTCTTTCCCGGAAGTGAAGCAGAATCCTGAACTGCCAAAAGGATGTGAGATTACCTCCCTTACCATGATACTGAATTACTATGGTTATGATGTTGACAAGACCGTGATGTCAGACGTATATCTTCCCAAGGCTCCCGAGAACCTTCGTTATGGAGCAGACGGAAGGCTTCTGGGAACGGATTTGAACCATTATTTTATAGGAGATCCCAAAGGGGACGGCCATGTCTGCGGCACTGGGGCAATCGTGACCGCGGCGAACGCCTATCTGGGAGAACAGGAGAGCGACCGGCGTGCAATCGACCAGAACGGCGCCACCCCCGAGAAATTATACCAGCTTGTCTGCCAGGGAATCCCGGTAATCGTCTGGGTGACAATTGATATGGCAGAACGCAGGCCGACTACAGGGTGGAACACGGAAGAAGGAGCCTATGTGGAGTGGAGTACTAACGACCATACGGCTGTGCTTGTAGGATATACCGAGAATACGGTCAAGATTGCAGATCCTTTGGAAGGATTGGTAGAATATGACAAAGACAGGTTTGAAGCGGCGTTCGCGTCCCGCTCCAATCAATGCGTGATTCTGCAATAAGCCCGTGACCGCTGGGGGAAAGGAGAAGAGATGTCGCTTCAGTTTATATTCGGGCCGTCAGGCTCGGGGAAATCATACGGCTTGTACCAGTACGTGGTGGAGGAATCCATACGCCATCCACAGCGGAACTACATCGTGCTGGTGCCGGAACAGTTTACCATGCAGACACAGAAAGATCTGGTCATGGCACATCCCAGACATGGAATCATGAATATTGACGTACTGAGCTTCGGGAGGCTTGCCTTGGGCTGTCTCTACTTCTTGGCCTTGTGGTGTATATTTTTCAGCATCTGTTGGTGCTTTTACTACCACTTTAACTGGCACTTCGTCTTGGCTTCCATCTGGATATGTCACCACTACCGTATCTGTATTTTCTCCTGGGGTTTCCACGTCTAGCGGTGCTTTCCAACTATACTTCGTGTCTGCTGGTAAGTCTGACTTATTGGATACTCCTGCCTGAGCTTCGGGAGTCTTGCCTTGGGCTGTCTCTACTTCTTGACCTTGTGGCGTATATTTTTCGGCATCTGTTGGAACTTTTTCAGGTGCCTTTACCATCACTTTAACTGGTACCTCGTCTTGACTGCCATCTGGATATGTCACCACTACTGTTCCTTCGTGCTCTCCTGGGGTTTCCACGTCTAGCGGATCCTTCCAACTGTACTTTGTGCCTGCTGGTAAGTCGACTTTATTGGACACTCCTGCTTGGGCTTCTGGTGTCTTGCCTTGGGCTGTCCCTACTTCTTGACCTTGTGGCGTGTATTTTTCGGCATCTGTTAATGCTTTTTCAGGTGCTTTTACCACCACTTTAACTGGCACTTCGTCTTGACTGCCATCTGGATACGTCACCACTACTTTTTCTTCATGTTCTCCTGGAGTCGTTACGTCTAGCGGTGCCTTCCAACTATATTTTGTTTCTGTTGGTAAGTCGCCTTTATTGACCACTCCTGCCTGAGCTTCTGGAGCCTTGCCTTGATCTGTCTCTACTTCTTGGCCTTGTGGTGTGTATTTTTCGGCATCTGTTAAGGATTTTTCAGGTGCTTTTACTACCACTTTAACTGGCACTTCCTCTTGGCTGCCATCTGGATAGGTTACCACTACTGTAGCTTGACGCGTACCTGGGATTGTCACATCTAACGGAGCCTTCCAACTATATTTTGTGTCTGTAGGTAGCTCAGAAGTATTTGAGACACCCCTTTTGGCTTCTGGTACCTGATTTAATGGAGTAGTCAGTTCCTGCCCCTGTGGTGTGTTGGATTCAGCCATATTAGGAACAACATTCACTAAAACAGGAACGTTTAGTGTTGTTCCATCAACAAAATCAACACTGACCACCCCTTTAGCTTGGCGATCAGGTCGCGTTAACTCAGGTTTTGTTTTCCAAGCAACACTGGCAACTTCAGCATGATGCGCTGGTGTAAGCTCCTCAGTTTGAACAACATCACTTGCATTAGGTAACGTCTTCTCTAACCCGCTAGTTGCCTGGACATCATTTTTAGCACTAGCACCATACATTGTCATCATTACCGGTAGTTCACCCAGATCAGGGAAACGACCTCCTTTTGGAAAATCGACCAGATCATTTGCTACATTGACCACTGCTGGCAATGATTCAGTTCCTGTATTAGAGCTATCTTGAGCAACCAAAGGGGACGGGACTTGTTTCCAAGTTACTTTAACACCAACTAAAGCCTTACCTGTAGCTTCATCAGTAAACTCGCCTGCTTTATCTGGAACATAGACTGCACTTGGCAAATATTTCCCTGTTTTTAGATCTTTAGTATAAACAACTAATTTATTTAATGCTTGCATTGGAGCTGGAACTAATGCCTTATTGCTGGTTTTGTGTGTAAATACGGGGCGTCCCTCACCAAGTAATACATTTTCACCATTAAAGACTGCTTTAGAATTGCTATCTAGTACTGTTACTGGGGCGTAAACGACTACTTTTTGACCACTAGCAAAACTGACTTCGACCGGCACATTATGCATCCCCACACTAGTTGTAGCATTTGGCGTTACTGATAAAGTCCCTGTTGCATCGACTTTCACCCAGTCGCCATCTGTTGCACCTACTTTATAAGTCACATCACCTGGGTTTTCATGCTCAGGGTATGATACTTTTTCACTTTGGACTTCATTTTGTAAAACTACTAAAGGTCTATAAAATGGATGAAAACCATTGAGATCAGTACCAAGCTCTAAATTCGTAGAACTCCACCAGTTAAAATAGTTATTGAAATCATCTTTAGCAGCTTGGGGCGTTTCTTGTTTGAAGCTGACACTTGCTGTTGGCGATAATCCAAATGGCGTCCCTGTTTGATTTTTATTGAGATAATTCATTGAAAAATCGCCCAACCAATTGACTGATTTCAAATGAGTCAGATCCCACCGATAATCTTTAGCCTGCGAAACTAGACCATTGTTATATTTGACATTGCCTAAAGTTCCGTATTTTACTGGTACACTTTTTCCTTCGTCAGTAGTTAACATTATTTTATTGTCCTCAGCTTCTAAACGAAAGAGCATCCCTTTTTGCTCACCCGTACGCACCATCTTAAAAAGCTTTGGTGCCACTAAATTCACTCGATCGGTCGAACTTGTTCCCCACATCGATACCATCCCCAATGGATATATCGGTGAGTGTTCATTATTATTGATCCCTAAGTATGAATAATAATTCAAATTGGAATGTGCTAAACTGTCTTTTTGGAGCGCATCTTCTAGCACTACCGAACCATGATCGACATTTAATATACTTGTTCCGTTATTTATTCCAGTTCCCCCAAAAGATAATACCGGCGTTGCAGCTTGCTGACTAGTCTCATCTACCTTACGTACAACTTTTAAAAGCGCATCTTGCTTAACCGTCAAATTTCCATGAATATTTCCAACTGTCACATAAGAATTGTTAGAATGATCGCTGCTATTTAAGTTTAATGTGATCACACCTGAATGAGCACCTGCGCCAGTATCATCAAAACCTACATTGGTCACCCCATTGTTATCTTGATAAGTCTCAACAACTAATTTAGAACCTTCATTTAAGATCAGATTATCTGGATTAAAGACAGCGTTTGAAACGCCATGTCCCATCTTAAATATTGCTTGACCTCCTGTTTGTAGACCAAAATCATGATTATTATGCGTAAAATAAACGCCACGGGTATTAGGCGCTTGTGTCGCATCAACAATTAATTTACCTGTCGATCCCACTACAAGATTATTTTCCTCATTGCCAGAAGCCCCTAAAACAACAGCTCCGACCACACTAGTCGACTTTTTATCTTTAGTAAACGGCTCAACTTTTAACTCACCATCAACTTTAGCATTTCCTTTCGTCACATAGACTGCACTTGAATTATCTACTAGGCCGCTCCAAGAAGCAGATGAAGGGACTTTGACATTTGATGCTGTCGTCTTTGATCTGACCGTTAGCTTAGCTCCTTTTTCAACATTCAATGAACCTGCTGTCAAATTTTGTAACCGATTGCTAATTGAGTTAGTGGCTGTTAAAACTACATTAGCCCCACTTTTAACCGTAACTTGACCACCTGCTTCAACATTTTTCGCTGTATAACTATTATTTACCTCAGCATTCAGGTCAACATTACCACTAAGATCAACTTTATCGGCTGTTAAATTGGCAGTAGGTGAACTTTCAGCATAGCTTGGAGTCACACTTACATCATGCAAATTTACCGTTGCCTTAGGTGCATAGGCCAAGACCCCATTGCCTCCTGCTTTGACATTATCAAAGGTAACATTGGCATTTTTACCATTATTTTGAAAGCTTACAACACCATATCCATGGGGATCATTGGTCATCACATTTAGATTTTTAAATGTCAGATCCCACTTATGCTCATCATCTTCTGTCTTATTGTAAAAATATAGTGATTGATCGCCTAAGTTTAGCGTTGTTGTCTTATCAGCTACTTTAGAACCCCAAACAGTCACTTTACGGGCGACTTTAGCCTGATCAACATTTACATATTTATCCGTGTCATTAGTAACATCCTTATCTAATACGATCTCGGCTACATTTCTGTCATTTAGCGCAGTTTTTAATTGTGCCATATCAGTTACATGACTAGCATCTTGACTTGGAGTTTGAGAAGTTTGCTCTGGCTCAGTAGGCTGTTTAACTACAGGAGCTTGCTCTGCTGGTGTTTTATCTACTGAAGATGTCGCATCTTTTCGTGATGCTTGCTCTTTTGAGGCTGACGCATTGGTTTGATCTTTAGTCGTTACTGGATCACTTTGGGCATCTGATAGATCGGCCAAAACATTAGGTGCAGTATAGACAGCAAATGTTGTCCCAATAAGGACTGATGCCACCCCAACTGTAAACTTTTTGATCGCAAATTTCTGATGTTTCGGTGCTAATTTAGCTGAATAAAGATTTGTATTGTTTTTTGATAACATATTTTTCCCTACCTTTATAGATACTCCCCCTATACGATCCTGCTCAGCTTTGTTATAAAACTTTTATTAAGACAAAACAACTTTTTAAACCACATAATTGTCGTTTTGTTCTATAAAAATTATTTTATACAACAATTAGTAGTTTGTGTAAAACATTAAATATTTATAAATTTATTATTTATCGTGAAAATCGGCTCTAAAGGCAAACCTAACACTATGTAATTATTGAGCTCCATAAGAAAAAAAGTACCACCCAAATAAGCTCAAGCTATCTTCATAAAACTCTTTATAACACTGCTACGCTATTCTTTATCTTCTTTTTTCTGATAAACAGGTGATCCTAAAGCGATCAGTATTTGTCGTATATAATCAATTTAAGTCAAAACTTCTTATGGTATTCTTGTTTGACTCGCTTTTCTCTAGTGAACTATCTTTTCATATGGTACTGGTGTATCTTTATCTGGATCGGTGATAGGATATAACTACCCAATTCTTGATAAAGCATAGGTGCCTGTTTTAGTACATTCAGTAACTTTACCATCTGTGCATTTGTTTTAAAGCATCAGTTTTACTTTCTGTTTCTACATTTTGTTGATGATTTATAGTCGGTTCGACTGCACAAATCATATATTGTTTTATATTAAATTTTAAAATCAAAAGCTAACCCAAAGATCAGAATAAAGACACAAAAGTCCTTAGTCATGGATCTCTATCCATAACTAAGGACTTTTAATACAGAGTTATTTATTTTTTCTATCAACTGATCATTTAATAATAGATCTCAGATAGTTTTGCGAACTTTTACTCCCATTCGATCGTTGCTGGTGGCTTAGAAGTGATGTCATAGACGACGCGGTTGACGTGAGCCACTTCGTTTACGATCCGCACCGAGATCTCTTGTAATACATTCCATGGGATCTTCGCAAAATCAGCCGTCATCCCATCGATCGAAGTCACGGCACGGATACCGACTGTATAGTCATAAGTCCGACCATCACCCATCACACCAACAGAACGGATCCCTGGTAACACTGTGAAATATTGCCAGATCTCTTTATCGAGACTGTGTTTTGCGATCTCTTCACGTAAGATGAGATCAGAATCACGCACGATCTGTAATTTTTCTTCGGTGATCTCACCAATAACACGGATCCCAAGACCTGGGCCTGGGAATGGTTGACGCCAAACAAGTTCGTGTGGCATGCCTAATTTTTCACCTAATTCGCGGACTTCATCTTTGAATAATGTGTTCAATGGTTCGATCAATTCGAATTGCATATCTTCTGGCAAACCACCAACGTTATGGTGGGATTTGATCGTTTGAGCTGTATCAGTCCCTGATTCGATCACGTCAGTATAAAGAGTTCCCTGAGCTAAGAAATCGATACCCTTGAGTTTAGTTGCTTCATCATCAAAGACACGAATAAATTCATTACCGATGATCTTACGCTTTTGTTCCGGATCAGAAACGCCAGCTAATTTATCCATAAAACGTTCTTTAGCATCAACTTTAATGATGTTCAAGCCAAATTTTCCACCTAGACTTTCCATAACTTGTTCAGCTTCACCTTTACGCAACAAGCCATGATCAACAAAGATCGAAGTCAACTGGTCACCGATCGCTTTGTGTAACAAGACCCCAACAACAGAAGAATCGACCCCACCAGAAAGACCAAGCAAGACCTTACGATCACCGACTTGTTCTCTGATCTTAGCGATCTGCATGTCGATAAAGTCTTCCATTGACCAGTTATCACGCGCACCACAAATATCAAACGCAAAGTGACGCAAGATATCATTACCGTATTCACTGTTGCGTACTTCGGGGTGGAATTGTAATGCATAGAAATTCTTGGCTGTGTTAGCCATTGCTGAAATTGGGCAGTTTGCACTTGTTGCTGTAACTTCAAATCCAGCTGGAACTTCTGTCACCAAGTCACCATGACTCATCCATACTGTTTGTTCCTTAGGTAGATCTTTGAACATCACTGCATCAGCATCCGCTACTGTGATCCCTGCTTTACCGTATTCTTTATTATCAGCAGCTTCGACTTTGCCCCCAAGTTCTTGCGTCATAAGTTGCATTCCATAGCAGATACCAAGTACTGGGATCCCTAAATCAAAGATCTCAGGATCGACTTTAAATGCTCCCTCATCGTAGACACTGTTTGGACCACCAGAGAAAATAATTCCCTTAGGTGCCATTTGTTTGATCTCTTCAGCCGTGATCTTGTGTGATAATAATTCAGAATAGATCCCGAATTCACGGATCCGACGAGTGATCAATTGGTTATATTGGCTCCCAAAGTCCAATACAATGATCTTGTCAAAAGCTTGCATGTCAACATTAGCCAAGATATTCACCTCATCATAAAATTTTTGCATGTATTATCTTACATTGTACTCATTGTGTTAAGCTGGGTCAATCGTTTTTCACGTACATTTTTCATGAATTTAATTAAATTTTAGCTAGAATCCGAATGAACCAGTACTAGTATTTGCGTAACATCAACTCATTTATCAAATGATTTTTCCCTTTAACGATGATCAGGTCGGCACGATTTCTAGTGGGTAAGATATAATCGTGCAGATTAGGGTGATCGATCTCATCCCAGACTTTAGCTGCCATCTCAAATGCTTTTTTACGATCGCCTAAAGTATAAGGATAGTAATAATTCTTAGGATCTTTAAATGCGGTATCTAACAGCAACCCGAAGCGTTCCAAATACCACTGCTTGATATCTTCTTCTTTAGCATCGACATAAATAGAAAAATCAAAGAAATCACTCACATAGATCTTTTGCTTACTTGGCAGTTGCAAAACGTTGATCCCTTCAACGATCAAAATATCAGGCGATGCGATCTTTTCATATTCACCCGAAATGATATCGTAGACCTCATGTGAATAGACTGGTGCCTTAGCGGGCAAATTATTTTTAACATCATTGATGAAACTGATCAACCGCTCCATGTCATAGCTTTCAGGAAAGCCCTTACGATTCATCAAGCCTTTTTTCTTTAGCACCTTATTGGAGTATAAAAAGCCATCCGTTGTGATCAATTCAACTTTTTTAGCAGGATAAACTTCGCTGAGTAACGTCTTTAACAAACGGGCCGTTGTACTTTTACCTACTGCTACTGAGCCTGCGATCCCTAAGACAAAGGGGACTTTGTGCGGGCGTATCCCTAAAAAATTCGCCTGATCATCTTGGAGCTTTTGATGAGTAGTCACAAACATCTTGAGCAAATGGATCAACGGCATGTATATCTCAGCCACATCTGCGGTCGAAATACGGTCATTTAACGATTTTATCTTTTGCAGTTCAGCCTCAGTCAAGGGTGTGATATGGTCTTTATAAAAGCCACTCCACTCTTTGCGTGAGATCTTATAGTAATTTATTTGATTTTCCATGCGTATTATTTCCTTGTATAGCTTTTCTATCTTATAATAGACAATTATAGCACGGATTTTATATAAATTTACCAATAAAGGAAGCGGAAACATGACTAAAGTAGTATTATTCGGTGATAGTTTAACAGCAGGCGTAGTTGATGGTCATCCTAGCCCCATCTTTACCCGACTTTTAGAAGATAAATTCCCTGATGTTGAGTTCATCAACCGTGGTTTACCCGGCGATCAAACACGTAATGCCTGCAAAAGGCTACGCGAGGATGTCTTAAATGAAGTCCCTGATATCGTAGTGATCTTCTTTGGCACCAATGATGTTTCCAGTAAAGATGTCTTCTTAGCTAATTACCACAACAATTTAGCTTATATGCTGACTTGCATCAGCCCTAACAAATGTCTTTTAGTAACGCCTGGGATCGCAGGACCAACACGAGCCAATCTGCGCCCGCTTTCTAAGATGGAGCAGTATGCTAAAGAGACTTTGACAGTCGCCAATGAATTTAAGATCCCAGCCTTAGATTGGTTTGAGTTCTGCAAAGATAAAGATCCAAAAGAACTACTACAAGCAGATGATCTGCACTACTCTGAGATGGCATATCGCCAACTCGTCGAGCAACTTACCCCACTACTAAAAAATAAACTAGATAGTTTAAGTTGATAAAAAGGAACGCTGAAGATCTCAGTGTTCCTTTTTATTACCATACAACCATGAGCCAACACCAGCTAAAATTATGCTAGCCAAAAAGAAGATCGCTCCTGGTGCTAAGTACTGAAATAAGGTACCAAAGAAAAACAGCCCTAGCGGAGAAGCTAGTTCTAATATTGCAGCAGAGGTAGCATTGATACGACCTTGTTTTTCCATAGCTACTTCAGTGCGCATGTGTAGTGCATAAGGAACATTTGCTAAACAGATCGCTAGCCCTAGCAAAAATAAACTCACCGTAAAGACTGTACTCACAAGTAAAGTGCTTTTATACAAAACGACAGTCGCCATAGCTAGCAAAGAAATGACCATCAAAAATGAGACTTTTGCCGTAAAACGACATTTTCCATGCGCTACTTTGACATTTCCCATCAAAACAGAACCAACGATCATCCCCAAAGCTAAACTAGACATGATCCACCCATAGGTATGTGCACTTACACCAAGATCTTTGACTAAAACTATCGGATCACCTACCTCTACTGCGGTCAAGACTAGATTCGCTACTACTCCAAAAATAAGTAGCGTTCTCAGTAGCCGATCTTCTTTGATATATCCCATTCCAGCAACGATACCTGATAATATATTTTCTTGTTTATCGGTCCTAGCTTCTCTTCCAAATGCCTTAAAATCTAACCGTAACAAGCTAAAAAAGACCAATGCTTCACCAACGATCTCGCAAAACATTATCTGCCTCAGTGTAAATATCGGATATAAAACACCACCTAAGATCGGAGCTACTAACATCATCAAAGCAGAGATCGTTTGTTCACCTACGATCAGCTTTTGATGATCATCCTTAGCCACTAAGTTCAAGGTAGAGGCTTTATATGCGATCGTTTGAAAATCATCACATAATGTCAACCAAAAGGCTAGGGTACCTGCAATGATCACGCTACCAAGAGGCGTTTGAAACCTTGTAAATAACAACATACTTAAACTTACGATCAAAATACTGCTAAACTGTGCCCCTAATGCGATATTCTTATGTGGATATCTATCTACCATCTGTCCAACTAGCGGACTTCCTAAGATAGTCGCTAACGGCCCTAACATCAAGATCAATGAAAATGAAAAGCTCGAATCTGTCACTTTTAAGACATAAAGACTTAAAATAAAGTTAAATATCCCACTGCTAAAATTCCCAATAAAATAGCTTCCAAGCGATAAATGCAGTTGCTTTTTAGAAAAATCCCCTGTTTTCCCCATAAATTCTCCCCCAATATGACTTTAATAAGTCAATAATATCACCCCGCCTCCTAGAAGACAATGTTTTTATCATTAAATTTTTATCAGTTTTTAATTTTATCTATAAACTTGAAATCATCTCTCCGTCAAAAAAGGCGGTGTTTCATCACGAAACACCGCTTTTAACTCAACGTTTGATCAAATGATATAGATTTTTATCCACAGTCTCAAATAATGGGGATAACTCTTTTAGTGCCAAGATATCCAGTTGATGCATCGCCCGTGAACAGATCGTGTAGACCAGTTGCCGTTCGCTTTCATCATGATAATTTTTTTGATCGGCATTCCACATGATGACCGCATCAAATTCAAGCCCCTTAGCTAAATAAGAAGGTACGATCAAAGTTCCAGGAACTAACCGTTGATTTTCCGTCCGGATCAAAGTCGTTTGGACACCTTTGGCTTGTAATAAGGTAAAGAGCGCTTCACATTCTGCTAAACTCTTCCCGATGATCGCTGTCGTTTGTTTAGCAGCATCATTTTTAGCTAAAATATCCACAACATCGTTCACTAAAGCGGCTTTGTCCTGGTCAACAATGATCGTTGGTTTCTCCCCATTGCGTTCAAAAGCCGTCACTTTTTCGCCATTGACTAAAACTTCTTTCGTAAAGTCCGTGATCTGTTGAGTCGAACGATATGAAGTCGTCAACTGCACGACTTTTGTCTTTTCTTTTGGAAACATTGTGCCAAGCTCGCTCAAAAGCGTATGACTATTTTCCTTCGTAAAGATCGCTTGGTTCAGATCGCCGAGCATTGTAAATTTAGCCCGTGGAAATTCAACTTTGAGATACGCTAATTGAAAGGCCGTATAGTCTTGGATCTCATCGATAAAGACATGCTTGATATCACGTTCGCCCTTTTTACCCGTGATCCGGTCATATAAGTAAAGATATGGCGTTACATCGGTCAAAGATAAACGACGCTGTTTAAGCATGCTGATCGTCTTTTCAATACCTGCTTCCCACGCTGTTTTAGTCAGCTTAAACTCACTTAGCTCTAGCATTTCTGGCACACTACGTAAGAAATGCACATATTGCGCATTGATATTTAAGAAGCGATTTCTCATGATCGCCACTTGGATCTTTTTATAGTCTTGCATGACATATTGGCGCGCTAAGAAATTCAGTTCTTTATCACCATTTTCAAAATTCCGCGGCCGATCGCCATACAGCTCATTTAATTGCTGTTGTGACAGATCTTGGACCGCTTTTTGGACTTCATCAGTTTTTGCTGCTTGAGCAACTTTAGCATTTAGCCGCTTGATCAAAGCTTCCTTAGTCGCACTCAAACGATTTCCTAGATGATAATTTTCATTAAAGCTGTAGTAGATATCTCTGATTTCTTTTTTGGAGAAGAAAATTTCACCATTGTGCATGATGTTTTTGAAACGCATGCCATTTTTTTCAAGGTAATTGCTGTAAGCTGTCGCAACTTTGAAAAATTTCAAACTATCCTTGACCGCCTTGATCTTTTGGTCGATACCTTGGTTTTCTTCTTCAAAACGTTCTTTGAGTGTTTCGACTCGAACTTTTGGTAAACGCCGATTGGTGAACTGATGATAAGTCATCTGCACCATATTTTGTTCCCCTAATTCAGGTAAAACTTGGTCGATATAGTCATTGAACAACTGGTTTGGTGAAAAAAGCACTACTTGACCAGAATTGAGGTTGCCCCGATAGCGATACAATAGATACGCCACTCGTTGTAAAACAGCTGAGGTCTTACCTGAACCAGCTGCCCCTTGAACAAATAACAATTCTGAGTCAGTATCGCGGATGATCTTATTTTGTTCTTTTTGAATGGTCGTCACGATACTTTTCATCTTCGTATCGGACCCTTCATCTAAAACCTCTAACAACATCTGATCACCCACAGTCTCATCCGTATCGAATAACGTTACGATCTTACCGTCTTCGACCATGAATTGACGTTTTAATTCGAGTTCGACTTCACGCTTGCCTACAGGTGTCGTGTACTCAACTTTTCCTAGTCCGCCATCATAGTAAACACTTGAGATCGGTGCCCGCCAGTCATAGACTAAAAAGCGATCTTTTTCATCAGAAAATGAAGCCAACCCGATATAAAGCTTTTCTTGCTTTTGTTCACCTTGTTCTTTGATGTCGACCCGGGCAAAATACGGCTTTTGCTCCATCTTTTCGAGCACATCTAAACGTTTGGCGGCTTGCGTTTTGTTATTTTCTCGTTCGGCTAATTGTTGTTGTTGTTGGCGCACAGTCAAAGCGGTCTCCATCATCCCCGAATAAGTTCCCGTCTTGATACGGAGATTATTCTTGAAATCATCTTGGATCGCTTGCGTATCGCTTTTAGCAGTAGCGATATTTTTTTGCGCCTTTTTTTGCGCTTTCTTGATCTGAGCGACTACCCGATCCATGCGTTGTTGTTCTTGTTGCTTAATACTTTCAGCCATTATTTACCCTCCGCACAAACAAATTTTCGATATTCTATTGTAGCATATCTAATTTTCTTTGTCGTGTTTTTGAACTTAGAGAAATGATTGTGTATAATAGAACAAACGTTTTCTAAGGAGGAAATTTCATGTCAGTTTCTGTACTGATAGTTACGTTTGCTGCTTTTATCACACCAATGGTCTTACAGCGCTTTAAGATCAGTGTTTTACCGACTGCTGTGGCTGAAGTACTCGTTGGGATCGTGCTTGGCAAAAGTGGCTTTGACCTCGTGCAAACTGAAGGTATCTTAAGCTTTCTTTCAAATTACGGGGTCATCTTCTTACTTTTCTTGAGTGGGATGGAGATCGACTTTTCTATTTTCAAGAAAAATAACGGACCACTTACCCCACTGGCACGCAAAAAAGCCGCCAAGGCGCCCTCGACTTCACCCGTTCAAGTCGCTGCTGTTGCCTATGGGGGAAGCTTACTAATGGCACTAGCCTTAGCCTTGCTCTTTAAATTTTTTGGTCTATTTAGCAACTTTATCTTAGCTGCGATCTTATTTTCGACCGTTGCTTTAGGGGTCGTGATCGCTGTTTTAAAGGAAAATGAATTACTAAATAAACCACTTGGGCAAACCTTGCTTTTGATCGCTGTCTTAGGTGAAGTCGTACCTTTGCTTTGTTTGACGGTCTATAGTTCTTTTGTCTCAGGTAAAGGTGAAAGTGCGTGGTTGATCTTCTTACTTTTCATCGTCGGGGCCCTGCTCTTCAAACGCTTCCGCAGTTTTTTCACATCCCTAGATAAGATCAACAAATCTACGACTCAGATCGATATCCGCTTGGCATTGTTAGTCATTACTACCTTAGTTGTCTTAGCTGAATCTGTTGGTGCCGAAGATATCTTAGGGGCCTTTATCGCCGGGATCGTGATCAAATTGCTCCAACCAGCACATAGTACCCAAGAAAAACTCGATGCGATCGGCTATGGTGTTTTTATCCCGTTCTTTTTCATTTTAACAGGCGCTAAGATCAATATTCCTGAACTCCTTGCTTCACCTAAGACTTTGATCTTGATCCCGTTGTTTTTTGCCGCTTATGTCTTGGCAAAAGCCCCAGCTTACTTGGGATTGCGTCAACGCTTCAAACGGATCAACGCTTTAGCCGGGGCGATGCTTTCCCAAACAACGATCACACTAGTCTTAGCGACGTTGACCGTTGCTCAGAATCTAAAAGTCATCTCAAGTGAACAATCTGGGGCCTTCATCTTAGCCGCTGTGGTCAGTTGTATCTTAGGGCCACTAGTCTTTAATAAACTGCATAAACCTGAACCAGAAGATCTCAAAAAGACCAAAGTTACGATCATCGGGGTCAACTTGGTCACGATCAACACCGCTGAACAGTTAAATGAAGACTGGTATGATATCCAGATGTATACTAACTGGAAAAAAAATTACCAAACTTACGATTACCGTTCCAATGTGCACTTAGTTGAGAGCCTTGAGCCAAAAGACCTCATCAAAGAACAGATCTTTGACACTGACATCTTAGTCTTAGGGCACTCTGATGTTGATATCAACTATTCTTTGGCTTTAGCTGCTAAAGAATACGGGGTTGACCGTGTCTTGACTCGCATCCAAAATAGCGACCCAACTAGCATGGCAGAAATGGATAAACGCCTGTCTAACGCAGGGGTCGAATTCTTTACAACTTTTGCTACCACAGTTGGCATGATGCGGGCGATCATCGAGTCCCCATCAACGCTTGACCTGATCACCGGCGATTCACGCTTATATGAAGTCGTCGTCCGCAACTCCAAATTTGCTGGGCTTGAATTACGCAAATTACCATTTATCAAAGAGATCACGGTCAGCCGGATCTTTAGGCACCGTAAAGCGATCCCGGTCAATGGTAACACCCAGATCCAAGTCGGTGACCATCTATTGTTCTCGGCCAACAAAGACGTTGTTAATGATATCCGCAAAAAGATCAGTAAGTTAAATGATTATGAATAAAGAAATGAGGCTGGGGAAAAACTACTAAGTTACCAATTATCAATATAGAAATCCGAACCATAATTTTTGATTTTTTCAAAAATGGTGGGTGTACACTTTCTGGTATGGATGGAAATGCCATACCAGTTTTTTTGCGTAAAAAAACACTCCCCACATTTCTGTAGGAAGTGCTGTACGGGTCATCCATATCAGTTGACGGACATCCCGATATGGTAACAATATTTAGCCACTTGTTTTATTTTTTTATCGTTTTCTATTAACTATCAAGCTTGCCCCCAGCAGACTTGCAACTCCCGCTACAAGCACACCTGCGATCAAGCTTAGGTTAGCATTTGCGTCCCCTAATTGCGGCAAGCTTTGTTTTTCATCGCTGGCGTTAGTATGAGCTGGCGCTTTGTCACTTTCTTGCTTGATATGCGGGCTAAAACCTTTAGCGCTCCCCTGCTCTAGTTCTGATTTCGAAGCGGTAGTATCAACCACAGGATCAGCAGCTATCACCGTGATCTTCACTACTACTTCTTCTTTTGCCCCATTTGGATAAGTTACGATAAGCGTGCCGAATTTTGCACCAATTGTGGTAGTATCGACTTTTTCTTTCCAAGCATACTTCGTATTGGACGGTAACTCCTCTTTATTGGAGATTGCTTCAGGGGCAACAGGATCTTCATTTACCCTGACTGTCAGATCTTTAGCTTTTGGCACATACGTAACTATACCTGCATCAGTTTCTTTTAGTGGCTCATACGCTGCTTGGTAACGCACTGTCTTGAATTTAGGGGCATATCCTTTTAAGCCTAAGCGACTAAGATCGTCAACTTCATCTGAGATCAAGCTCCAGTTTTTCAATTTATACCCCGCTAAAACAGGGCTCTCAACGTTAGCTAGCTCTGTTTGAGTTGGTAAGGCTGCATATAGCTCAGCCGGATCTATATTTTGGCTTTTCACCAAGTTGAGTGTCGCACTCCCATTTTGAAATCTGCCTTCACCCGCTTCATATTGTGGCCCGATCACGGTCCCACTATTATCTGTTTTCATCAACTTAAAAACTTCTGGTTTAGCGACGATCGCTACAGCTCCTTGGCGGTTATTGAGCGCTCCGGCTAAACTAGCCCGCACTTTTTCGCTTGAGTTTGAAATATCAAGGTTGGCTAGATTGACTAACCGCAATTTAGGGCTCCGATCAAAAGCAAAAACATTCGGCTTATCGCTGCTATAGGAGTGATCTTTTAGCTTGCTAATATCAAAATTGCTTAAATTTAAAGCCTCCAAGTTTTTTGTCTCATAAAACATCGAACCCATGTCACGTACATTGTATGTCTCAAAATTACTTAGATCTAACTCCTTTAGTTCCTCCATCGACGAAAACATGCCAGACATATCAGTCACCTTGCGTGTATCAAAATTGCTGACATCCAGCTCCTTTAGTTTAGGTAAATTCGCAAACATACGGCGCATATCAGTCACCTGAGACGTGTTAAAATGACTGACATCCAGTTTTTCTAAACTCTCCGCGTGGGCAAACATACTTTCCATGTCAGTCACCTTGCTAGTATCAAAATGACTGACATCCAATTTTTTTAGCTCATACAGACTGTAAAACATACTACTCATATCAGTCACATTATGCGTATCAAAATTACCTAGCTCCAACGTTTTTAAACCACTCATACCGAAAAACATGCCAGACATATCGGTAACCTTGCTAGTATCAAAACTGCTTAGATCCAGATGTTCTAGCTTGTCTGAAACCCAAAACATACTACTCATATCAGTCACATTATGCGTATCAAGTCCACTTAAATTCAGACTTTTCGCATAGGGCATGTGATCAAATGCACCATGCATATTGACCACTTTCGACGTATCTAAACCTGATAAATCAAGACTTTCCACATCTATATCGGAAAAACTCAAATGCGGATTATCATAAAGCACTTTTTTACCATCTGACGTCTTTAAGATATTAAAATGCGTTGGCGCATTCCGATATAAAAAGCGAATGAGGAAAACTGGGACATCCCAAGCAGCTACGACTGTATAATCTTGATAACGTGGGTCAGAAACTCTCCCTGTTATCGTGAGTTCAGGACCTGTTCCCTTATACATGGTCAAGCGGATCTGTTTATCGGCTACATTGACGTCGTATTCCCAATCATCTAAAGAAAAGGTGTCAGCTGTGCTTGTTTCTTTTGGTGGCGCAAGTTCACTTAAATAAGCTGCAGTTGAACCATCATCTTCAGCTTGGCGTTCAGTATTCACTGTTGCTGGAGCCGCCAAAGTTTCAGGTTGATCCGTTGTTTGACTAGCATCAGCTTGCTCAGTTAGCTCTAGTTTTGCTTCCGCTATCTCATCGGTAGACTTTTCCTCTGTAACAGGCGCTGTGGTCAAAACGACTTCATTTTCTGTGACATTAGTCCCCACTTCATCACCTAAAACGTTTTGCCTAGCTCCCATAAACGTTATTCCGATCAAGACTGATGTCGTGATGAGTCCGATCCTTTTGATGCAATATTTTCGACTCACATCACTGTACTTTTTACTGTATTCCCATTTATTTTTTCTCGATAACATAAAAAACTCTCCTTATTTTTTTAGCTTTAATTTACAATTCAAATGCAAGGCATACGGCAAAAAAAGAGACTCATTGCCTCAACTCCAAGTACAATGAAAAAACCACTAATTCATTAAGGAGTGATAAGAACTACCACTACCCATAAGGATCCTTTCCTAATGACATTTTATCTTAGGCAGACAACAATATCGAAAGATATCTCAAAATTTATTATCACTGAAGCAATTATATTTGCTTCAAATCTTATATTACGAGGAGTTAAGCTAATGACTATATAAACATTTTACACTAAAGGAGGATAAGTCAAGTCCATAATCCTGTGTAAAATACTATACAATGTTTTACCGGTCTCTCAT
>OFGN01001285.1_pt1 | contig 18982 bp, 17 predicted proteins | sample 1521821 | NCBI WGS metagenome assembly OFGN01 (sample SAMEA3504094, study PRJEB24116) | mouse gut metagenome | biome: mouse gut; feature: mouse-associated habitat; material: faeces | place: Denmark | collected 2011
CCGCCGTGCCGTCCTCCGTCCGGGAGGCTGCCGCGACGGCCAGCGCGCCGTAAAAGCTGCCCGGGGAGCAGACGGAACCGTAGTCCGTGTAACCGCCGGAGGGCAGGGGCTGGCCCCAGGTCTTAGACTGGACGCTGGCGGCGCTGTTGCCGGCGGCGCAGCAGATAAGGACCCCCGACCGGGCCATCTGGGTGAAGGCGCGGCAGTAGATGCCGTCCATGGTGTCGCTTGCGCTGAAACCCGCCCCGGTGCCCACGGAGAGGTTCACCACGTCGGCCCCCAGGTTCCAGGAGTCCTCCAGCGCCCGGAGAATAATGGTGTCATCCGTACCTCCGCCGGAGCCGTTGGGGAATATCTTCATGCTGAGGATCTGGGCCGCCGGGGCCGCGCCCCGGAAGGTGACATGTCCGGCCCGGTCCTTCACATATCCGGCGGCCAGGGCGGTGACGTGGGTGCCGTGGTTGTTGGTGGTGGCCACGCCGTCGTCCCGGCTGTAGTAGTCATAGGCGAAGGGAATGCGCTGGGAAACATAGCGGCCCTTGGTGCCACCCTTCCGGGCAAACTCCGCCACGTCCTCCCTGCTGAGGGCGGGGGACTCCATCAGGGATGTGTCGGCAAAGGCCTCGTGGTCCGTGTTCAGGCCGCTGTCCAGAACCGCGATCACCGTGCCGTCCCCGGTATAGCCCTGCTCCCACAGGCCGTCCGCGTCCATGAGCTTCAATCCCTCCTCCGGAGAGAGGGAATTCTTTCCCGTGGAAGAGGAGGTACATATGTAGCTCTGGGCCAGGCCTACGCCTGCCACGCCCGGCAGGGCCTCCAGGGCGGCCAGCCCCCGGGCGTCCGCCTCCACAGCGGCTCCGGGGAAGAGGGACTCGTAGCGGCAGAGAACCGTTACGCCCGCCGTCTCCTCCAGGAGCCGGGTGGTTTCCTCCGGGCTGGCGGCGTCTTCGTAGAGGACCACGGCACGCAGAGGCCCGGAGGCTTCCGGCGGCGCGGGCGGGATGGTCATGGCCGTAAGCAGCAGTACGGCCAGCAGGGAAAAAATGGTGATCCGCTTTGTTTGATCTTTCATGTATGGCGTCCTCCGGTGGTTGATAAGAGCATTATATACCCTTGCCGCCTCACAGGGCAAGGGGGTAATTTCCCCATCTGTTTTTTTGCTGTGCCGGAGAGGTGAAAACGGAAAAATACGATTGCTTTTCCGGAAGAATCTGCTATACTAATAATCTGTAAGATTGTACGCGCAGGGGATAGAAGGGAGCGCAGGAAGATGGCAAACAGAACCGACGTCACCATCAATGGCACAGATTACACTCTGATAAGCGAGGAAAGCCCCTCCTACATGCAGAAGGTGGCCGCGCTGGTGGACGAAAAAATGACGGATATCCTCTCCTCCGGCCGTGTCAGCCGCATGGATGCGGCGGTACTGGCCGCCACCAACCTGGCCGACGAGCTGCTCAAGCAGCAGTCTGCCGCCGAAAACCTCCGCCGCCAGCTGAAGGGCTACCTGGACGAGGCCGGGAAGGCCAAGGCTGAGTTGAGCGAGTGCAGGCGGGAGCTGCTGAAGCTCCAGCAGAAGCGGTAAGCCATGGAGCTGCTCTCTCCCGCCGGCCGCTGGGAAGCCATGGAGGCGGCGGTGCAGAACGGCGCGGACGCCGTCTATCTGGGCTGCGGCCCGTTCAACGCCCGCCGGGGCGCGGAAAATTTCACACCGGAGCAGCTGCCGGAGGCGGTACGGTACTGCCATCTCCGGGGAGTGAAGGTGTACCTTACGGTCAACACCCTCCTCTCCGACCGGGAGCTGCCCCAGGCGGAGGAGCTGTTGCGGCTGGCTAGCCGGTGCGGTGTGGACGGGGTCATCGTCCAGGACTGGGGGCTGGCGGCCCTGGCCAGGAAGGCCGTCCCGGACCTGCCCCTCCACGGCTCCACCCAGATGACCGTTCACACCCTGGCGGGGGCGGAGGAGGCCGCCCGTCTGGGGATGCGCTGCGTGGTGCTGGGCCGGGAGCTGAGCCGCGAGGACGCGGCCTTCATCTGCCGGAACAGCCCCATTGCCGCTGAGGTCTTCGCGCACGGGGCACTGTGCATGTGCTGGTCCGGCCAGTGCGCCATGAGCGCCCTCATCGGGCGGCGCAGCGGCAACCGGGGGGCCTGCGCCCAGCCCTGCCGCCTGCCCTACCGGTTCGACGGAGGGAAGCCGGGCCATCCCCTGAGCCTGAAGGACGCCAGCCTGGCGGACCATCTGGCGGAACTGCGGGATATGGGCGTGTCCATTCTAAAGCTGGAGGGCCGGATGAAACGGCCCGAATATGTGGCGGTGGTCACGCGGATCTACGCCGCCCTTTTGAAGGAAAAAAGAAAGCCCATACCCGAGGAGCGGCGGCAGCTGGAGCTGGCCTTTTCCCGGGAGGGCTTTACAGACGGCTACTGGCGGGGCCGGCCCGGTCCGGATATGTTCGGTTCCCGGGGAGAGGACGCCGCCAGCCCCGAGGAGCTGTTCCGGGAGGCGAAGGCCGCCTATGACCGGGGAGACCTGCGCACGGTGCCGGTGGCTATGTCCGCACGGTTCTGCGCCGGAGAGCCCGCGCGGCTGGAGGTCTCCGACGGCCAGGGAAATACTGCCGCCGCTGAGGGGCCTGTCCCGGAGGCCGCACGCAGCCGTCCCCTGGAGACGGAGGAGGTAAAAAGCCGTCTGGGCAAGACCGGCGGCACTGTTTTCCGGGCTGAGAAGGCGGAGGTCTCGCTGGACCCGGGACTCTCTCTTCCCGCCAGAGCGGTAAACGCCCTGCGGCGAGATGGCCTGGAGGCCCTGGCGGCTCTGCGGACCGCGCCGCCGGAGCGGCGGGAGGCCTCCCCGCCGGATATGCCTGAGGATGGCTGCGCCTGGGGCGCGGACCCCGGACTGACGGTGACGCTGTATGCTCCGGAGCAGCTGACGGAGGAGCTGGCGGGGCTGGCTCCCGATATTGTGTATCTTCCCGTGGAGCGGGCCGGGGAATTTTCTGCAGCTGCCCTCCGGGACCGGGGAACGGAGCTGTGCGCCCTGCTGCCCCGCATCTGTACGGACCGGGAGCTGCCGGAGCTGCTCTCCCTGCTGGAGCGGGGAAAGGCGCTGGGATGTACCTCCCTGGCGGTGCAGAACCTGGGCCAGCTGGTCCTTGGGGAGCGGACGGGGCTTGCCATGCGGGGCGGGCCGGGACTGAACGTGTTCAACAGCCGCTCCCTGGCCCAGTGCCTGGCCTGGGGGCTGGAAAGCGCCGCGCTCTCCTTCGAGCTGCGCTATGAGCAGATCAGAGATCTGAAAAAACCCCTGGCCTGCGAGGCGGCGGTCTATGGACGCCTGCCGCTGATGATTACAGAGAACTGTCTCATCTCCAACGCCGGAAGGGGCTGCGAAGTCCGGCAGGGCCGGGCGTCGCCCTGTGCCGCCGTCCATACGCTGACGGACCGGCGGGGGGAGGACTTCCCCGTACTCCCGGCTTTTGGCTGCCGCAGCGAGATCGAGAACGGCAGGATCCTCTATCTGGCGGACAAGCCGGAATACCGGCGGTGCGGCCTGCGCTGGGCCAATCTGCGCTTCACTACGGAATCGCCGGAGGAATGCGCGCGGATCGTCCGGCTTTACCGGGGCGAGGCGGGAGAGCCGCCGGAGAACTGCACGCGGGGTCTTTTTTATCGAGGCGTGGAATAATACGGTTACAAAGGATGTTATGATGAAATTACAGATCAAGGTCATTTCGGATAAGATCGGGAAAGAGATCCCTCTGCCCTACTACGCCACCGACGGCGCAGCGGGGCTGGATCTTCACGCCTGCATTGATGAGCCGGTGGTGGTTCCGGCGGGCGGGGAGGCGTTCATCTCCACGGGGATCGCCGCCGCCATCCCGGAGGGGTATGTGGGCATCATGGCCGTCCGCAGCAGCATGGGCATCCGCCACGGGATTACCATGACCAACGGCATCGGCGTAATTGACAGCGATTACCGGGGGCCCATGAGCGTGGGGCTTCACAACTACCGGAGGGAGGACTACGTGGTAGAGCCAGGGGACCGGATCGCCCAGCTGGTGATCGTTCCTGTGCTGCACCCTGAGATAGAGGTGGTGGAGGCTCTTCCGGAGACCGTCCGGGGGGCGGGCGGATTCGGCTCCACGGGGCGCTGATACGCGGGAGTCTTCTTTTCGCTTGTGCGAAAAGAAGCAAAAGCACCCTCAAGGGGCGTTCCGTCCCTTGAGAATCCCCCGCATTACGGGGGTGTTTGGGCTCCCTCTGACGGGCCGGGGATGTTCTGCCGGTGAATTCTTCGTTGGTGCGCCGGTCTGGTGGTCCTACCCACGGGTTCTTACGAAAAATTTCGCTGCGGCGCCGCTTCTGTAATCGGTCTGCCGCCATCGCCATCGGTGCGGTGCAGAGAGGGCTGCCGAAAAGAAAAAGCAGACGCGGCCCCCTGGGCCGCAGATCAAAAAAGAAAGCGAAGCCGGCGCGCAGCGCCGGAAGGAAAAACTATGCCGAGAATCATTCTGGCCTCCCAATCCCCCAGAAGAAAACAGCTCCTGAAGCAGATTGGGATCAAAAATTTTGACATTCTCGTCCCCCAAACAGAGGAGGACTATGACCCTGCCCTCTCCCCGGAGGACATCGTTTCCTCCATCTGCCGGAAGAAGGCGGAGGCCGCCCGGACCCTGGCGGAGGACCCGGCGGCGGTCATCATCACCGCCGACACCATGGTCTTCCTGGACGGACTCCGGCTGGGCAAGCCCCAGGACCAGGTGGAAGCCTTTACCATGCTCTCCGTCCTCTCGGGGCGGACCCACCACGTCTGTACCGGCGTGACGCTGTGCCGGGGGGAGCGGATGGAGACCCGGGCGGAAACCACCGCCGTCACCTTCCGTCCGCTGACGCAGGACGAGATTTGGGGGTATATCCGCTCCGGGGAACCCATGGACAAGGCGGGGGCCTACGGCGCTCAGGGGAAGGCGGCGCTGTTTGTCTCCCGGATCGAGGGGGACTACTTTAACGTGATGGGCCTGCCCCTGTATTTGCTGGGAAAGATGCTGGCGGACTTTGGCATTCAGCTGTTTTCCGCTGAGGAGGATGTGTATTGAAGCGTTCATCCAACCGGTTTTTGATTATGATTTTATCCCTGGCAGCGGTGATTGCCGTGGTATTGAGCGTAATGAGCTATTTTTCCGCGACCTCCGCCGCCCTGCCCAATCTGGCGGGGATCGTGGCCTCCCCCTTCCGGTCCTTGTCCGCCGCAGTCACGGAGACCCTCGGCGGCTGGATGGACTATTTTACAGAGTTTGACGCGCTGAAGGAGGAGAACCGGCAGCTGAAGCTCCAGATCGCCGAGATGGAGGAGGAGGTCCGGCAGGCAACCTTCGACCGGGAGGAAAACGCCCACCTGCGCAAGGTGGCGGAGCTGCGTGAGCAGCGCCGGGACCTCCATCTGGAGTCCGCGCGGGTGCTGGTGCAGGATTCGTCCAACTGGTACAGCCTGCTCACCATCAACAAGGGCACCGCCTACGATATTGAGGTGGGGGACTGTGTGGTGACGGAGGAGGGGTACCTGCTGGGCGTGGTGGCCGAGGCGGGACTCAACTGGGCCACGGTGCGCACCATTCTGGACAGCGAGTCCTCCATAGGCGCGCTGGTGTTCCGCAGCGGGAGCAGCGCTCTGGCACAGGGGGACTTCTCCCTGATGAGCGAGGGACGGATGGCCCTGGCCTATCTGGGCGCGGAGCCGGACGTGGTGGCCGGGGACCTGATCGTCACCTCCGGCCTGGGGGGATATTACCCCTCCCAGGTGGTGATCGGCTACGTGGAGGAGGTCCGCACCGGGGACGACGGCCTGGCCCGGTACGCGGTGCTGCGTCCGGAAATGACGCTGGAGGACCTGACGGAGATCTATGTGGTCACCAGCTTCGACATCGTGGAGTGACCCGCATTACAGGCGTGAGGTGCCGGATGGACAGATTTGCGGCTGGCCCGGCCGGCGGCCCGATTACGTCATTTCGTTTTTATGTAAGGAACAGGATACATTATGCAGCCTAAAAGCTATCGTGTCTTCAAATGGGTGGTGTACGCTCTGGCGACCATGCTTCTGTGCGCCCTCCAGGCCATGTTTTTCAGCAATATTCGGATACTGGGGCTGACGCCGTTCCTGTACCCCATGCTGCCGGCGGCGGTGGCCATGTTCGAGGGGACCCGGCGGGGGGCGGTGTTTGCCCTGATATTTGGCGTGCTGTGCGACCTGCTGCTGCCGGCGCCTTTCCGGGGATTTTTTGCCATCATCTTCCCTGTCATCGCGGCTCTCTCCGGCGGGGTCGCCGGCAGGCTGCTGTCCAGAGGATTTTTGTGCGCGCTGATCGTGTCCTCCCTGGGACTGCTGGCGACGGGAGCTTTCCGGATGGTGGTGCAGATTCTGGCCGGCGGACGGTACCTGGGCCTTATGGCGCAAATTACCCTGGGGGAAACCCTGCTGACCCTGCCGGCCCTGCTCATCGTGCTGCCGCTGTACCGGACGGTCTTCCGGCGATGCGCGGCGGATTACTGATAAAACCAGTGGAGAAAGGAACTGCCCTTGGAATACGAGAGACATTTTTTTCGAAGGTCCAACCTTCTGCTGATTGCCTACGCCATCTGTCTGGCCTTTTTTGTGTGCGTCCTCTATGACGCGCAGATTGTCCACGGGGCGGACTATCTGTCCGAATCGGCCACCCAGGTGACCACTACCCAGAAGGTGAAAACCTTCCGGGGGAGCATTACGGACCGCAACGGGAAGGTGCTGGTCTCCAACCGGCAGATCTATACCGTGACCTTTGATCCGAAACTGGTGGAGGACGATCCTGCCATTGTCCCCGGTGAGAACGGCACGGTCCACTCCGAGAGCGTGGCCCGGGCCATGCTGCGGCTGCTGCGGCTGCTTCAGGAGCAGGGGATCGCCTGGGAGGACGGGCTGCCGGTGTCCCTGAACGCGCCCTATTCCTACACCTTCCCGGAGGCCACCGGCACCCAGCGGGTCCGGTTTCAGAATTTTCTGCGGGACCGGGACTGGTCTCTTACGGAGATCACGGCGGATACCAAGCTGCCCCTTATGAGCGGAAAGCTGCTGAAGGAATTTGAGCTGTCCGCCTCCTCCGCCCTGTCCGCAGATCAGCTCATGGAGCTGATGCGGAAGGACTTCGGCATTCCGGAGAGCTTTACGGAGCAGGAGGCAAGGCTGACCCTGGGGGTACTCTATGAGCTGCGCCTGCGCACCTTGGAGCGCAACGCCGCTACGGTGCCCTACCTTCTGGCGGAGGATGTGGAGGTGGAACTCATCTCCCTGCTCAATGACGGCCGGTTCTCCGGCGCGGTGGTGGACAGCAAGGCTGTCCGCCAGTATCACACCGACTATGCCGCGCACATCCTGGGGAGGATCGGCTCCATCCCGGACAGGGAGGCCCAGGCTGCCCTCAACGAGCCCTACAATACCGCCAAGGAGGCGGGGGAGGACTTGAGCGGTTATCACTACTATCAGCTCAACGAGCAGGTGGGGAAGGACGGTGTGGAGCTGGCCTTCGAGTCCTGGCTCCGGGGCCGGGAGGGCACCCGGGCCATTACCACCGACCAGAACGGAAAGATCACCAGCGAGCTGTATACCATTGATCCGCAGCCGGGCGGCACGGTGGCGCTGACCATTGACATCGACTTCCAGGCGAAGGTGGAGGCCGCTCTGGCCAACGGCGTGGAGGCCGCCAAGGCGGGAGCCAAGACCGACGAGGAGCGGGAGCGGATGAAGACCATCGGCGGCGCCGCCGCCGTGGTCAGCGTGAAGGACAGCGAGATCCTGGCCCTGGCCACCTATCCCACCTACAGCCAGAGGACTTATCAGGAGGACTACGAAGAACTCTCCCAGGACCCGGCGGCCCCCTATACCAACCGGGCGGTGAACGGGGCTTACGCGCCCGGTTCTACCTTTAAGCCGATGACCGCCGCCGCCGCGCTGGAGGCAGGCATCATCGACACCAAGACCAAGATCAACGCGACCGGCAACTGGACCTATCCGGGGGACCCCAACAGCTATGCAAAATGCTGGCTCTACAAAAGCAGCGGAGGGCGGCACGGGCGCATCAACGTCAGCGATGCCATTACCGTCTCCTGCAACTACTTCTTCGCGGAGATGGGTTATCAGCTGGGGATGGACCAGCTCAACGAGTACGCCGCCGCCTTCGGGCTGGGGGAGTACACCGGCATTGAGATCAGCGAGCGGGTGGGCTCCCGCCACGAGAACGCACCGGGTGAGGACCAGTCCCCCTGGGCGGGATTCGGGCAGGCCCAGCAGCTGTATACGCCCCTCCAGCTGGCCAACTATATCGCCGTCCTCCTGCGGGGCGGGGAGCGGCTGGACGCCCATCTGCTGCGGGACGTGACCAGCTATGACGGCGGCGCGGTCCTCTACACCCATGGGCCCCAGGTCCTGTCGGATCTCGATCTCGCGGAGGAGACCGTGGCGGCGGTGAAGAAGGGCATGGGGGACCTGGTGACCAGGGGGTCCTTGGCGGGGGATTTCAAGGACTGCATCGTCTCCGCCGGCGCCAAGACTGGCAGCGCCCAGGTAGGCGACGTAGTGGCCAACGGCGTGTTCGTCTGCTTCGCCCCCTTCGAGGAGCCGGAGATCGCCGTGGCGGTGGTCATCGAGCAGGGGCGCAGTGGCGCGGCCGTGGCTGCCACGGCCGTACAGATCCTCAACGACTACTTCGCCCCCGGCGATACCGGCTATACAGTGGTGCCGGAAGGCACGCTGCTGCCATAAGGGCTCGAAAAATACGACAGCAAGGAAAGCATCTGTATGACGACGATCTTTGATTCCAGAGACACCCGGTACAAGACCCCCTACGGCGCCGCTCCCTGCGGCGCCGCCGTCACCGTAACGCTCCGCCCGCCTCAGGAGTTTTCCTCCGGGGCGCTGCTCCTCTTCGAGGAGTTTGCGGACGCCTACTGGGAGCAGCCCCTGACTCCGGCCGGCGGGGAGGATGGCCGGGCGGTACTCACCGCCGCCTACGAGACGCCGGAGCAGCCGGAACTGGTCTGGTACGCCTTCCGCCTCCAGGGGGAAGGGGGAAAGACCCTGTGGCTGGGCAAAAACGGACTGTGCCAGGAGGAGAAAGAGCTGAGCTGGTGGCAGCAGACCGTCTATGACGGCTCGGCCTCCACGCCGGACTGGTTCGGCCGGGGGGTCACATACCAGATTTTCCCCGACCGGTTCCGCCGGACGGCCGTTCCCGATCCCGCCGGGATGCCGGGATGCCGGACGGTCCATCAGAACTGGGAGGAGGGGATGGAGTACCTCCCCGACGAAAAGGGGGAGATCCGCAACCGGGACTTCTTTGGCGGGAGTCTGGCGGGGGTGGAGGAGAAGCTGGATTATCTGAAATCCCTGGGGGTTGGCACCATCTATTTCTGTCCCATCTTTGAGTCCGACAGCAACCACCGGTACAACACCGGAGACTACGAGAAGATCGACCCTATGCTGGGCAGTGAGGAGGATTTCCGCCGCCTGTGCCGGAAAGCGCATGAGCTGGGCATCCGGGTCATGCTGGACGGCGTTTTCAACCACACCGGCAGCAACAGCCGGTACTTCAACGCCGACGGCACCTATCCGGACCTGGGAGCCTTTCAGAGCAGGGAGAGCCCTTACTATCCCTGGTACGCGTTTCTGTTCTGGCCCCACCGGTATGATGCGTGGTGGGGGGTGAAGACCCTGCCGGCCGTCAACGAGACCTGCCCCAGCTATATGGAATACATCATCGAGGGGAAAAACTCCATCATCCGCCGGTGGCTCCGGGCGGGGGCGGACGCCTGGCGGCTGGATGTGGCCGACGAACTGCCCGACGAGTTCATCGCCGGAATCCGCACCGCTATGGTCCGGGAGAAGCCGGACAGCTTCCTGCTGGGAGAGGTCTGGGAGGACGGCAGCAACAAGATCGCCTATGACCAGCGGCGGAAATACCTCCTGGGCCGGGAGACCCACGGACTGATGAACTACCCCTTTCGGACGGCGGCTCTGGCCTATTTGCAGGGGGGCGGAGCGGAGGACTTCATGGAGGCCATGGAGACCATCCGGGAGAACTACCCCCGGCCGGCTTTCTACAGTGCCATGAATCTGCTGGGGACACATGATACGCCCCGTGTCCTGACGGTGCTGGGGACAGGGCCCGATGGCGGACCGGAGGACCGGACTGTCCGGGCGGAGTACCGCATGTCTCCGGAGGAGCGGGAGCGGGGGACGCGGCTGCTCCGGGCGGGGGCGGTGCTGCTGTACGCTTTCCCCGGTTCGCCTATGGTCTATTACGGAGACGAGGCGGGCATGGAGGGGTTTGAGGACCCCTTTAACCGGGGGACTTACCCCTGGGGCCGGGAGGACCAGGCGCTGCAAAAGCATTTCACCCTGCTGGGGAAGCTGCGCGGCGAGCGGCCCTCCCTCCAGTCCGGGGAGCTGCGGTGGCTGTGCGCCCGGGGGCCCCTGCTGGCGTTCGCCCGGGAGGAGGGTGAGGAGATCACCGCTGCGATTCTCAATGCCGGAGAGGCCATGGAGGAGATTTCGATTTCCTGGCCCCGGCATCTGGCCACCGACGTCATTTCCGGCCAGCAGTTCGCGGCGGTCCAGGACCGGCTGACGCTGCGGGTTCCGGGAATGGAGTGTATGCTGCTGGTCTGAGAACCTGTATTCATCATCGGGGGATGCCGGATGGACGGGGATTTTTCTCGTCAGACAAGAAGATTTTCCCGTGAAGCGCCGCAGGAAAAACGATTGAATTGTATTTGCCGCCTGCGGGCGGAAAGCTCCTGCGGAGGGCTTTTTTGACAACCTGGAGCGGAGGCTTTTCAGCCTCCGCTCCGGGTTGTGTATCATATCCCGCATACGTCCGCAGAGGGAATCCAAACGGGCTTTCGCACAGAAAAGCAGGATATCTACCAATAGTTGACTTATATTTTCCAATTTGCTACACTTGTCTCAGTGACAGCGGGACAGGCTTGCGGGAGTTGGGACGATGCTATCTTTTTATCTGGCCGCTCTGGAGAGCGGCGGGGGGCCGGAAGATATTCGCGGAAATTTATCAGCGGTACCATGTTAAAATGGAACGTACCGCAATGAACATATTAAGGGATCAGAGCGAGGCGGAGGACGCCGTTCAGAATGCCTTTATGCAGGTGATCCGGCATTTTGAAAAAATTTATGAAATTCCATGTGAGGCTCTGCCCTTCTGGCTCATTTCTATAGTGAAGAATGAGGCGCTTATGATTCTGCGGAAGCGGAAGCGGACGGTACAGCTGGAGGACTGGCAAGCCGTTTCGGAGAGAGCCGCGGACGTATCGGACTATACGGCGCTGGTAGAGCTGTTCCGGTCGCTGCCGGATACCTATCGGAGGGTGCTGGAAATGAAGGTCCTTTTGGGATATACGGACAAGGAGATCGCCGGACATCTGGGCATTTCGGAGACGGCGGTCAGCACCAGGGCCAGCCGGGGCCGCCAGCTTCTGCGGGAGATACTGGAAAAGGAGGGGTTTCAGCTATGACGGATCAGGAATTGGACCGGATCATGCGGCGGGTACTGATCGACTCCATGAAACCGGGGGAGGAAAGAGCCGGGGAAGACAACAGCCCGGTTTTTGCTCCGTCCCGCCGGCATAAGCGGCGGATGCGGGCCATGCTGGCGAACCCCTCAGGCTGGCTGCGGGGACGGGAGCGTCCGCTGTGGCGGCAGGCGGTACGGCGGGCGGCGGTCTTTCTCGTCGTCTGCGGTATGACCCTGGCCGGGGTCATGGCGTTCAGCCCGGCGGCGCGGACGGCGATGGTGCGCTGGGTGGTGGAGCGGTCCGGGGATGGTATCCGCTACACATACTCTGGGGAGCAAAGCCCGGAGACCCTGCCGCAGTATGAGATCACGGCGCTGCCGGAGGGGTTTGTGGAGACGGAGCGGGATGTTCTGCCGGGGCGGGTGGATGTGATATACGAAAACCCATCAGGAGATGTAATCTGGCTCAGTTATGTTTTTATGCGTCAGGGGGCTCTGACAAGTTTTGATACAACGGATGCAAATGCTTTTGATGTTACCGTTAATCAATTGCCTGGTATATTTTTTGAGGCGCGTACTCCGGGAAATCTGAACACATTGCGGTGGATTGACCCCGACCTGAATATGCACTTTATCGTGGACGGATGTTTTGATTTAGACGTTCTTTTGCATATAGCGGAGAGCATTTCTTTGTGCAAAACGCCAAATTAGAAAAATTTGTAAAATCATGTGAGGTTCTCCGCCTCTTCTGCATTTAGTTAAGTGAAACCGGAAGGAGAGGAGGTGAGATATCATGAAGAGAGTTTTTGCCTTGGCTGTTCCGTTGCTGCTGTTGTTAACATTGTCTGCGCGGGCAGTGGAACCCAGAATACCAAGAGCAGAGCCCGCTTTGGACTTCAATGGGACTACAGCTTTTTGCTCAGCAGTTTGCAGAGCAGACGGCACAACGGACAAGGTGTCGGCAACGCTGACGCTCTATCAGGGCAATACCTATGTGGATTCCTGGGAAGATTCCAGAACCGGGCGGGTTTCCATTTCGGAAAGCTGCAAAGTGGAGAGAGGAAAGAGTTACCGGCTGGTGCTGACGTATTCCATCAACGGAACAACAAAACCAGCCGAGGCGACTACAGGGACTTGTCCATAGGAGCAACCCAAAGCGATCTTGACCACAAACCGCAAATTCTGCTGCTTACAAAAAATTTGACAAAAGAAAGGTAACGTGCTATTATGAAAAAAAGAACCATTTCTCTGCTTTTCGCCGTATTGATGATCCTCTCCGCTGGGGTTTCCACCGCAAATGCCGCAGAGGACGGGATTTCTCCTCACTCCGAAGCCTGCCGCTTCTGTGATACCGGATCTATCCGCACTACATCTTCAACAAAGCAGATTGGAACTTCTCCCATCGATTATCTGGAGCATTCTGTGGGCGGCTATCTCTACGCCTGCCCGATTTACGCAACCCAGACCACGTACACGGAAAAATGCAGCAACTCCAAGTGCGGTTACATCTATCGCACCTGGACAGAGGATGGAACGAAGGTTGTACACAATCATAACCGGTAATTCCTGCGCAGGGTCGCACGACAGTAAAAAGTAAAGCAGAGCCCTGCATCCTGACGGGACCGTGTTGAACAGGGATGCAGGGTTTTTGAATTTTTAACAGGAGGATCTAGGATGATGAAAATAAAGTATATTCTGCCCCTGTGCCTGCTCCTGCTGCTGACAGCCTGCGGCGGCAAAGAGGGCGCGTCTGGAGACCGGACCGTCTACGTTCCGGAGGAGGTGGCGTATACCACCGGCCTGAAAAGCGTCTCTGAAGCCTGCGTTGTTGACGGGACCGTTTACCTGCTGGGAAAAACGGACAGCGGCGGCTTTCTGCTCCAGAGCCTTCCTCTGGAGGGCGGCGAGGCGGTAACGCTGCCGGACTACCGGAGCGGATTTTCCGGAGACAGCTTCGTATCCAGTGCCGCCCTGCAGGCCGGAACGGACGGGACCCTGTGGGTCATGGAATACGGAACGGTCCAGTCAGCCCGGGAGGACGGGATGGGATTTCAGCAGAATGAGATGCACGTCCTGCGCAATCTGGATACGGAAGGAAAGGAGCTGTCCCGGTTTGAATACGCTGCCCTGGAGGAAGCGCTGGGCCCGGTATACAGCCTGCTGGCGGACGGGGAAGGGACGGTCTTCGCGACAGGCGAGAACTGGATTGCCGCGCTGGATGAATCGGGAGCGGCGGACTTTACGCTGACATCGAACGCGGGCCTCTCGATATCCATCGCCCTGGGAGACGGACGGATCGGTCTTTTCGAGCGGACCTACGGACAGGACGGGGATGCCTCCTGTACACTGCGGACCATCGACAAGGAAGCCAAAGACTGGGGGGAGACCTTTACGCTTCCGCCCACCGCCATACCTTACTGCGGAATGGGGGACGCGCTGTTCTATTACGAGTGCGCCAACACCCTCTGCCGCTGGCAGAAGGACGCCGCGGAGGGGGAGCAGGTTATGAATCTCATCGACCTGGGGATGGAGACCGGCAGTCCCAGGGTCTTTCAGGGGAAGGATGAAGGGCTGGTGCTGCTGGTTACCCGCTATGGGGAAAGCGGCACGGGTGTTTTTCCATACATCCTTACACCAGCGGAGGCAGGCGGGCCGGAGGGAAAGAAAGTGCTGACCCTCGCCTCCCTTCAGCTGGCGGGGTCTCTTCGGGAGGCTGTTATGGAGTTCAACCGGACGAATCCGGATTACCGTATCTCTGTAACGGATTACAGTCAATATGGAGACCGGCAGACCGCCCTGACACGCCTGGCTACGGAGATCGGGGCGGGGAAAATACCGGATATCCTGGACCTGTACGCAGCGCCCACCGGCCGGTGGGCGGCAAACGGCATGCTGGAGGATTTGTGGCCGTATATCGACGCCGATCCCGAGCTGGGGCGCGGCGCGCTGATGGAGCGGGTATTCCAGGCGGCGGAGATGAATGGAAAGCTGTATGAGATCGGCCCGTATTTCGCCATGCAGACCCTCACCGGCGCCAAAAGCGCGGTGGGCGACCGGATGACCTGGACTGCGGCGGACATGCGGCAGGCCCTGGAGGCCATGCCGGAAGACTGTCTGCCCACCGGATACGACCGGGCTGGCATGTTGGAGCATCTGACGGAGCTGAACTGGTCCCGGTTCGTGGACTGGGAGAAGGGTACCTGCAGCTTTACCGGCGAGGAGTTCAAGGCGCTGCTGCGGTCCTGTAAGGATTTCCCCGGGGAGCCGGTCAGCGGCGGCGAGGAAGCCGCTTGCCTGAACAAGGAGATCATGCTTTACAGCATGTGGGCCGACGGGTTTACTTTTCCGCAGCGGGCAAAGTATATCCTGGGAGATGACATCTCCTATGTGGGCTATCCGAACGAGTGGGGAGAGGTTGGCAGCAGCTTTGCCTTCAGCAGCTCCGTGGCAATGAGCAGCGATTGCAGGGAAAAAGAAGGGGCCTGGGCCTTTCTGCGTACCCTGCTGCTGCCCCAGGGGGAGACGGCGGATTCTTTCGGGTACTTTCCTGTGAACAGATCCGCATTTGAACAGCAAATGGAGCGGCTGGCAACGCCTGTCTATCCTGTGGACGGGGACGGAAATTACCTCTACGATGAAAGAGGAGAGCGGATCGAGACGCCCGTCGGGCAGGACTCGTACGCCGGGGGTGTGGACCTGACCTACTATGCCGTGACACAGGAGGAGTGCGATCAGCTGATGGCGCTTTATAACGCGATCGATTCCTATGTCCGCCGGGACCCGAGCCTGACGGCAATTATTACTGAGACTGCCGGGGCTTACTTTGCCGGGGACAAGTCCCTGGATGAAACGGCAGATCTGATCCAGAACCGGGCCAGCCTGTATGTGAATGAGCAGACTTAGACGCGGTATTCGCTGGCGGCGGTCGGCGGTTGTAAATATAGCTTCTTGAGAGACCGGCTGCCCTTAGTGGAAACAGGTGATAAACCGGGTATGTAAAAAACAAGTGGAGAAAGAGGAGGTTCTTTCTCATGAAATCGAAACGGCTATGGAGCTGCCTGCTGGTCCTTGCAGTCATGATTACAGTGTTCGGGTTCAGCGCATATGTTCATGAAGTTTCCGCTGCTGCAGGTGATGAGGGGTATACGATTGACAGGCCATATGAATATCCCATCAAGCCAGGAACGGATGAGTGGTTTTCGATAGAAAGCCATGCAGACAAGGTAGAAATGCTGCAAATTCCGCAGGAAATATTGGAGAACATGACGACGGACGCCCTTGTTGAGAGTGTTGTCAATTATCCGTATTTCCCTGATATGGACGCCTTCTCGACCCAGGAGCTGGGATATAAGGCCGTCAGGGACGGGTTTAATGGATTGCGGGAGCTTGAAAGCAGACCCGATGGAATGAGTTGTCTGTCTGCGTATTTTGAGAACCAGAAAACGACACATCCGGGAGATATGCGTTATGTAGTCAGAAGGGCAATTGAAATTACCCTTGCGGAAAATGGGAATGAATAGCAGGGAGCCGTCCGTAAGGGCGGCTCCTCATTTTCTATTCGGTATTGTGCCCGTCGCCGCCCTTTTCCCGTAATCCCCATTTGCTTTCCTGCCGGTTTTATGATAGACTGGTGATGATACCCGTCGGAAACGTATCATCCGCCGGGAGGGAGGGGAAAATATGGAGAGCATCGACGTCAACTATGGCAGCCTCAGGCGATACGACACCGCCCGGCCGCCCCTGCGGCAAAGGAAGGTCTTCACCGCCATCCTCCGGGCCCTGTGCGGTCTGAGCATGATGGGGCAGGAGTACAAAATTGAGAAGATCCATATGGAGGGACTGAAGCCCCCCTATATTCTGCTGTCGAACCACATGTATTTTGTGGACTTCCACCTCTGCTCCATTGCTACCTGGCCCCATTCGGTGAACAACATCGCTACCATCGACGGATACTACCGCAGGCCTTTTATCATGGAATGGCTGGGCTGCCTGTGCAAGCGGAAGTTTACCACCGATATGGCTCTGCTGCGCTCGGTGAAGAAGGTCCTCCACGAGTACGGGGACATCCTGTGCATGTACCCCGAGGCCCGGTACTCCCCCATCGGCACCACCGCCATCCTGCCCGATTCGCTGGGGAAGCTGGTGAAGAAGCAGGGGGTCCCCGTGGTGGTACTGCTCCACCATGGCAACTACCTCCACACCCCCTTCTGGAACTACCGCAAGCCCCGGAAGGTGCCCCTTTACACCACCATGACCCAGGTGCTTACCGCCGGGGAGGTGGCTGAGAAATCTGCGGATGAGATCAATGAGATTATCCGGCAGGCCATGGACTACGACGAGTACCGCTGGCAGCGGGAGAAGGGCATCCGTATCACCGAGCCCTTCCGGGCGGAGGGGCTCCACAAGGTGCTTTACCAGTGCCCCCACTGTTTGACGGAATCAAAAATGGAGAGCCATGGGGCCATCCTGCGCTGCGCCGCCTGCGGCAAAGAGTGGGAGCTGGACGAGCTGGGCGTCCTTCACGCACGGGAGGGGGAGACGGAATTCGCCTATCCCCCGGACTGGTTCGAGTGGGAGCGGGGCCGGGTCCGCGCCCAGCTGGAGGCCGGGACCTACCGCTTTGAGGACGAGGTGGAGGTCTTCTCCCTTCCAAACGCCTGGCGGTTCCGGAAGCTGGGTACGGCGCGGCTCACCCACGACATAGAACGCGGCTTTGTGGTGGAGGGAGAACACAATGGGAAGCCCTACCGCATCCACCGCCCGCCCCTGGGGATGTACGGGCTCCATGTGGAGTATGATTACTGCTATGTCCGGGCGGAGGACTGTGTGGACATCTCAACCGACAACGACAGCCTGTACTGCTACCCCAAAAAGCAGAACGTGGTGACCAAGCTGAGTTTCGCCACCGAGGAGCTTTACAAGATAAAAATGGACGAGAAGCGGCGGGTGCGGCTGAAAAAAGGATAGGATTTACATACTACAGCAGGAGGAGTTTATTTATGATAAAGCATATCGTTATGTGGAAATTCCAGCCGGGAAAGGATGCGGAGGTGCAGGCTTTTCTTGAGGGACTGCGGGGGCTGTACGGCGTGATCCCCCAGATCAGAGAGCAGGAGGTGGGTATGAACTGCGCCCCCGGCAACTATGACGCGGTCCTGGTCTCCGCTTTCGATTCCCTGGAGGATCTGGAGGCTTATAAGAACGATCCCCGCCACCAGAAGGTGTCCGCGCTGTGCAAGGCCATCCGGACCGACCGGGTGGCCGTGGATTGCGAGGTGTAACCCATGGCGGCGCGTTTGGACAGCTTCGCCCTGACGGAGCTTGCCGCCCGGCCGGAGGACGCCTTCCGGCTGGCGGAGCTTGCCATGGCGGAGGGAAGCCGGATCCCCGGCTATGGCGGGGACTACTATTATTACCGCATTGGAGACGCGGCGGCGGTGATCCGCACCCGGCTGGACCCGGAGACCGGAGCGGAGGAGCTGCTGGGCATGGACACCCATGCCGCCTCCGGATGCCAGTGGACCTGCCGGATGGTAAAGGATGTGACCCCGGAGGACGCGGGGCCCCTCAGCCGCCGTGTGCTGGTCCGCCGGGAGGACGGCGGGGACACGGCGGTGGTGGACCTGGTCTGCGCCGGGGGGCTGCCGGATCTCCGGGAGGGGGGCGAGCTGCGGCTGAACATGGCGGGCTTTCCCCTGCGGATCTCCTATGATACGGGAGAGAGTACCGGCGTGGTGGAGGCCCAGGTGGAGACGGTGCTGCTTCAGGGGCTGGTCAGGGACGCCCGGGTGGGGGAGACCTTCCTGGGGATGGAGCCGCTGACCAAGTTCGTCAGCGTCACCGTATCCACCCGGATGGGCGACGTGGAGCTATGTCATCCCATGGAGCTGGTGGCGGAGGAGCAGCGGGACATGGTAAAGCCCGGTACGGTGGTCTCCGCCCTGTGCGTCCTCTCCGGGAACTGCGCGGTGGGCGAGTACGCGGGGGGCGTCGTGTTTGACGAGACCCACGATTTTGCGGCCTTGGGGCGGTTTTTCCGGGAGGGCGGCGCGGAAGAGCTGCGGCCTCTGCTGCGCAGCGACTGCCTGGGCATCTTCCTGGAAAACCGGCAGGAGGGAGTGGAGAATGCTCTGGCTCTGCTGGCCATGGTCCAGCGGGATATGGCTGCGGCAGGACTGAGGCGGTGCGTACCCGGCGTCTTGACCGGCGAAGGAGTACGGGGAAGAAAGTGCCTCCTGCTGGGAAATGAGGAAGGGTTCGCCTTTTTGTGCCTCCTGGAGCTGGACAGCCTGGGGAGAGTGCGGGAGGTACGGATTACCAATGAGCCCGAGTGGGAGTTTGAGGTTCTTTCCCGGTAACGGCAGCAGGCTTTTCATCGGAGATCGGTATGAGATAAAGGAAATTCAGGGCCCTGCTCCTTTGGG
>OFGN01001293.1_pt1 | contig 18898 bp, 19 predicted proteins | sample 1521821 | NCBI WGS metagenome assembly OFGN01 (sample SAMEA3504094, study PRJEB24116) | mouse gut metagenome | biome: mouse gut; feature: mouse-associated habitat; material: faeces | place: Denmark | collected 2011
AAATGACTCTTAATCATTGGGCCCAGGGTTCGAGTCCCTGAAGGTGCACCAAAATACTCATTTAAGGCTGATTTTGTTACTTATCTTGAATGAGGTCGCTAAGAAATAGTCAATTTCTATACGAAATTGGCTGTTTTTTTATCAATTTTTGGGTACAATTTTGGGTACGCTATCAAAAAATATTTAATTGTGTAATATATTTTTAGAGTAATTGTTATAGTCAAATTCTTTTTAATTGAATAAAGAAAATATTCTATATATATTTTAAATTGCTAAAACTATTGATTATGCTGTTTTTATGTGTTATAATGTAGATATTAATTGTATTTACAATGGAAAATTTAAGATATTAAACAAATGCTATAGATTAAAGTAGTTTAGAATTGAAAAAATTTTTGTTTTTTCATAAGTAATTTATTGTTTAAATAAATTGTATTAATTTTATATTGAGCAATAGTAAAAAATAATTTAAAGGTAAGGTATGGTAAAAGATTTGAAAACTGAAATAAAAGAAAATAATATTGACGATTTATTGCAGGATAAATTTGATTTTGAGCAATTTGATGCTGTTTATGTTGATAGTTGTGACCAATATCAACAAAAAGAATACTATAAAATCTTAAATAGTCAACACGAAAAACATATTAAATTATGGGCGTGGAAAAATGATAAAGCAAATGCTGAGTTTGCAATTTTATGTGCAGATATAGATTTGCAAAATGTTTCGGTTGTTGCATCGGATTTACATTCTCAATCTAATGTGATTGACGCATGTAATATTAAGCTGTCATTTATAAAGGATGTAAAGGCATATACGGGGCATGCAGGTTGGTATGCAAACAACCCTGCAAACATAATGCCAAAAGGGCAAAGAGAGCTTTTCCCTGAAGTTATTTATTCAGATAGTCCTGTATCTATTGGTAAAAATAGTTTTCAGTTGGTATGGCTTGAGGTTAGCACTCCAAAAGATATTGTGGCAGGTGTGTACAATGGGAAAATAACAATTACTGCTCAAAATGTGGATACAAGTGTTATGCTTGATTACGAACTAGAAGTTATAGATGCGACTATGCCTGACACACAAGATTATTTGTTTGATGTTGAGTATTGGAGTCATCCATACAATGTGGCATATTACTATGATGTAAAGCCATTTTCAGATGAACATATCAGCATTTTAAAAGAGCATATGAGCCTATATAAAAGCCTTGGTGGGCATGCAATTACTGCAAGCATTGTTGAAGAGGCTTGGGGTGGGCAGACATATGGTGGAGAAAACAAAGTGCATTATCCATCAATGATAAAATGGATTAAAAGCTGTGAAGACAAATGGTTGTTTGATTATACGAATTTTGACAAATGGGTTCAATTAAATAAAGAAATTGGCATTGCCGATAAAATCATTTGTTATAGTATGATGCCATGGGGCAATATTATAAAGTATTATGACGATTCAAAAAATAAAATTTGCAAATTGAAAGCAAAGCCTGCAATTGCAAGTAAATATAGTGAAATATGGATGCCATTTCTTACTGACTTTGTAAAACACATTGACGAAAAGGGCTGGTTTGACAGCATATATATAGGCTTTGACGAGCGCCATAATATGGGGACAGCACTTGACTTAATTGAGAAAATTAAAAATAAAGACGGAAAAACGCTAAAAATTTCGGCTGCTTTCAATGATTTTAAGCATAATGCATCAATTTTTAATAGATTGGACTATGCATCAGTTGGTTTGCAGCAAATCAGAAATAATTTGCAGGATTTTAAGGAGCAAGTTGTAATTAGAAGAACAAATAATCAAAAAACTACAATGTATACTGCAACAGAACATGTTCCAAACAGCTTTACAAAATCTATTCCTGTGGAAAGTTATTGGTCGGTTATGTTTGCAGGTTCCTTAAATACAACTGGTTTTTTAAGATGGGCATTTGATGCATGGGTTAAAAATCCACTTGAAGAGTCCACTCATTGGTCATTTCCAGCGGGCGATTGCTTTCTTGTTTATCCGTCATTGAGAGATGATGATAAAAGAGAAAGTAAGTTTACATTGAGACTTGCAAAATTGGATGAAGGCGTAAGAGATGTAAACAAACTTTACCTAATGAAAAATGCAGGAGTTGAATTTGAGAAAAAAGTCGAAGATTTATTCTACGAAATAAAAGGCAATGAAGAAAGTCACTATGAATTTTATACAATGTCAAAAACAAATTTTTGGGGTCGCAAAGCAAAATGGCTTACCGAAAACGGCAAACAATCAATGCTATCCGATATGAAGAAAATCAAAGAAAAAATATTTGAACTTTCAAAAGAGTACAGTAAATATAAATAATATTTACATTGCATAAAAAATACCCCTCTGCAAGTTTATTGCGGGAGGGGAGTTTTTTTGTTATTTTGTTGGTTTGCAGCCAAGGCATTCTGTCATGAATTTGTCAAATGCATTTGCGCCTTCTTCAGTATTTTTGAATACGGCAGTACATTCAAGAATTTTTTCACAAGTTTGATTGATATAATCTTTTACAAGTTGCTCGCTTGCTTGCTCTGTGTTTGCAGTTCCGTTGTTATCAATTAGGAATTTTATCATATCTTTGTGCTTTGTTAAAGGATGAGTTTCTTTGCTTACTTCGGCATAATCAAATTTTTCTTTGCCTGTTAGATAATTTTGAATTGCCTTAAGTTCCTTATCCAATCTGCCCGGAAGAATGAATGTTCCCATAACTTCGATAATGCCGATACCTTCTTTTTTGATATTGTGCAAATCTTCAGTTGGGTGATAAATTCCGTAAGGATGAGCTTCGTCAGTGCGATTGTTTCTTAAAATCATATCAACTATGTATTTGCCGTTTTCGTATCTTGCGATAGGAGTAACTGCATTGTGTTGAGCATCTGTTTTGCAAATGATATTTACACTTTCATCTGAATATTCGCTCCATTGTCTTAAAACATAGTCAGCAGCCTCAACAGCGATAACTTTCTTTTTAGAACTTACTCTTACAACGCTGTTGTACCAATCAACGATTGAAATTTCTGCACCTTTGATAGGAGATTTGAAAGTTTTTCTGATCGGAGCAGTAAACATTGGAAGTCCTTTGCCACCACCTTGATAATGGTCGTGTGTTAAAATTGAACCACCAACGATTGGAAGGGCAGCGTTTGAACCCATAAAGAAATGAGGGAATTGATCCACAAAATCTACAAGTCTTGCAATGCAATCGTGATTTACCTTCATTGGTCTGTGCTCGTCGCAGAAACAAATAAGGTGCTTGCCATAATATTGATAAGGAGAGTATTGAATCCACCAGTCTTCGCCATTAAGCTCCACAGGGATAGTTCTTAAAGTTTGTCTTGCGGGATGCCCTGCATTGCCTGCATAACCAACATTTGATGTGCAAAGCATACAAGCAGGATAACCTGTTTTTGCCTTAAGAGCAGCCTCGATTTGTTTTGGATCTTTTTCAGGTTTTGAAAGATTGATTGTAACCACAAGATTACCTCTTGACCCCTTGTAATCCCACATAACATTTTTGTTTATGTCTTGCATTCTTAAATAGTTGTTTGCTTTGCCAAGCTCGAAAAGATAATCTGTTGCAGCCTCAACACCTTCACAAGCTTTTGTAATATCATATTTCATAATTATTGAAGATGGTGCTGGAGTCACTAAGCCAAAAAGTTTTGTTTCATACAAAAGAGCATCGTCTTTTGTTGTCAAGCCTTGCTCAATAGCATAATCAACCATAAAATCCACAGTCTGTTGAATTTCATATTCAGGAATACTCTCGAAAGTGTGAGTTGCTCCGAGTTTGAAATTGTCAAGCAAAGCATTTCTTACATAATGAACATCATATTGATCAAGTGATAGTTTTTTTGTTGCATAGTCAATTAATTGCTCAATAGCAATTAAGATTTGATTATCTTGCGCCATAAATCTCTCCTAAAAATTTATTTGTAATGATTTTTGTTTTAAATACTAATTTTTTTTGCATATTTGTTATGTTTAACTGAAAAATTTGTTAAATTACAACAAAAAATATACATTTATAAGATGATTATATAATATTTTATAAATATTAGCAAGTATATTGCAAGTTTTTGTAAAAAATATTGATTTTTATTTTTATTTGTGCTAAAATAAAATATATATTTTTAAAATAACATAAAATAGTTAATATAAACACATATGGAGGAAAATTTCCGTGAAATTTTTAAACAAACAAGATTTTGATAATTTGGCATCTAATGCCAATTTTGCAAAAGAGTGTGCAGTGCTTTATTCTAAAAGCAACGATTTTGATTATCAAGTAAAAAGATATCAAAATTTATATAAAATCCACAGCGAGTTCAGTGGAGAAAATGTTTTGATTTTTTCATCTCCTGGAAGAATTGAAGTTTGTGGCAATCATACTGACCACAACAATGGCAAGGTGCTTTGTGCATCTATCAGCGTGGATACAGTTGCCATGGTAACACCAGTTGTGGAAGATGTTATTACAGTTGCATCGGTTGGATATCCTCCACTTGTTGTGGATATTAATGACTTAGAACCAAAGACATCTGAGTATGGCAAAAGTGAAGGATTGGTTCGTGGCGTTTGTGCTTATTTCAAAAAAAATGGTTACAAAATCGGTGGTTTTTATGCAACAACAACTTCAGATGTGTTTAAAGGTGCAGGTGTAAGTTCTTCAGCTTGTTTTGAGGTGCTTATTTGTGAGATTTTGAATGTTCTGTTTAATGGTGGAAAAATGGATGCCCTTACAAAAGCGTATGCATCACATCTTGCAGAGAGTGTTTATTTTGGAAAGCCTTGTGGACTTATGGATCAATCTGCAATCGCACTTGGTGGCGTAAGTTACATAGATTTTAAGGATACAAAGGCACCTGAGGTTGAAAGCATTCCTTGGAAATTTGAAAATGTAGATATCGTTCTTGTAAATTGTGGTGGCGACCATTGTGGACTTACTGATCAATATGCATCAATCCGTACTGAAATGGAAGATGTTGCAAAGATTTTTGGACAAAAAGTGCTTAGATTTGTGAAAAAAGACAAATTTATGTCTACAATTCCAATTATACAAAGTGATGTTTCAGGAAGAGCAATCTTGAGAGCTATGCATTACTTTGACGAAAATGAAAGAGTTGAAATTTGCGCAGAGGCAATCAAAAATGTGGATATTGAAAAATATAATCAAATGATTAATGCAAGTGGGGATAGTTCATACAAGCTATTGCAAAACTGCTATCCAGAAGGAGATCGTGATATGCGTATCCCTATGGCACTTGCAATAAGCAGTAGTATTTGTGATGGAAAAGGTGCAATCCGTGTTCATGGTGGTGGATTTGCAGGTACAATGATTGCTTATGTTCCATCAAGCATTACAAATGAGCTTGTTACAAGCTTGAAAGCTGTGTTTGGCGCAGACAATGTGTTTGAAATTTCTATCAGAAACAGTGGAACAAGACAAGTTGAACTTTAATTGAGGATAAAATAAAATGAATAATTTATGTATGAATTTGCTTTCTGCAATAAACAATACATTTGAGTTGTTCGGTTTGGAAATACATTGGTATGGTGTTATTTTGACTACCGGAATGGTATGTGCTTTGATTTTGCTTGTTTTTCTTGCCAAAAGAGAACAAGTTGAACCAGAGTTTTGCTTGACAACTTTTTTGTTTGCTATTGTTTTTGCTATTTTCGGGGCAAGATTGTTTTATGTTGTGCCACGATTTGACGAATACTTTACAAGTTGGGACGGATTTTTGCGAGCCTTTAACATTTCCGAAGGTGGTCTTACAATTATTGGTGGTATCCCTATGGGTGCCTTGGGTGTTTTCATATCTTGCAGAATTTACAAAAAATCATTTGTCAGAATCTGCGATTTGATTGTTCCTTGTTTGCTTTTGGGACAAGTTATTGGTCGTTGGGGCAATTTTGTAAATGGCGAACTTTATGGCTTTAAAATTACTAATGAAGCTTTTTGGAAGTTCCCAATAGCAGTATACATTGAAGGTAGTGGTTGGCATGCAGCAAACTTCTTTTATGAAATGATGCTTAATTTGCTGATGTTTATTGTTATGATTGCATTAACTTTCACAATTAAAAAGAAACTTAAAGTTGGATTTTTGTCAGGACTTTACATCATTTGGTATGGTGTTGTAAGAGGTATTTTGGAATTTGTAAAGGTAGGACAACTTTATTGGGGCAATGTGCGTGCAGTTCAACTGATTTGCTTTTTGTGTGCTGCTGTGGGTGTTGTTTTGTTGGTGCTTTTGCAATTGGGAATTATCAAGTTTGAAACACCAAAAATGTACGAAAGACACTTTAAAATTGTGCATGAGCCACCTCCATATGTTGAGGAAACTGCAAATGGAGCTGTTGCAAGTGTTGATATTGTGCAAGAAGATAACTGCGTTGTTTCAGACGATGTAACAAATGTAAAAGACGCAGAAAATTTAGTGTTAAAAGACAGCGAAAATGTAAACAACAACACAAATAATGACTAAAATAAATTTGGCATTTATAATTTATTTATATAGTAACTTTGAAAAATTAAAATTTGGTATTTAATCTTTAAACAGCATTATTAATATTATATTGAATGCATATGAGGTTTTGCAAGATAGCTATTTTAGATTCTAAGATAATATCACAAATTTTGGTCGATAATTATTGTGTTTGATTGATTTGTCATAAATTTTACCTAATCTTTTATAAAATAAAAATAATACTAAAAGTATGTTGGAGCAAAATGAAAAATAAAGATAGTATTTTAAAATTTGTTATAAGTATATTGTTGGTTATTTTTGGCGTGCTTTTGTTGCTTGACCAACTAAATGTGCCATTTATCGACGATTTCTTTACACCTTGGTATACAATAGTGCTTTTGTTCTTTGCAGCATGTTTACTCGCTTACGCAATTGTGAAAAAAGCACCAGTGTTTTATATTTTGTCTATGCTGATTGCAGGAATTTATCTTGTAATTTCAATTAATGCAAAAATTGAGGGAATGGCTGTTGGCAAGTTTATTGCCATAATACCATTGTTTGTTGGCATTGGCACAGTTATTGCAGACAAAATTTGCAAATGGTCGCCAAAAGCAATGAGATTTGGCATTGTTCTTTCCATTGCCAGTGCAGTTATTTTGGTAAGTACCATTTTAGATGTTTGGAAATATGTCATCCCAATTGTTATCATACTTATTGGCATTGCATACATTATTTTTGGTGTTTTTGCAATCAAGCATGATACAAAAAAGGTTGAAGATGACCATTATGTAACTTATGAACCAAAAGACAAAGTCGACGAGGTTGAAAAGCAAGAAAATCAAGCCACCGATACAACAGAAAAATAATTTTTATATTTGCATTGTAAATAAAAATAAGATTATCTTATTACAATAAAAAAACTAAAAGCAGACTGAAATTTCAGTCTGCCTTTTTTTATTGCTTGCAATATATAAATTTTATAGCAACATATTATTTAAAATAAGATTTTAGTTTTTTGATATAAAGGTAATTTCGACAAAATAACTGCAAGGCAATCGGTATTTGGAAATATCTTGATTTGTGCTTTTATGTATAATTTATTTAAATCGCAAGTAATAGGAGGAAACTTTAAAATGAATATAAAAACATTGAAGAAAAATGGCAGTTTGGTTATTTCATTATTGGGAGAACTGGACGAGAGTGTTGCAGAATATACAAGAAAAAATATTGACAAAATTATTTTAAGTGAAAGATTTGACAATGTTGTGTTTGATATGTCAGGTTTGACTTTTATGGATAGCACGGGCATAGGTGTTTTGCTTGGTCGTTATAAACTTATAAAAAAGCTTGGTGGCATTGCGCAAATTAGTGGGTCAAACAAACAAATTGACAGAGTGCTGACTATGAGTGGACTTTACACTATTATGGAAAAAATATCTTAATTGGAGGTTTATTGTGGAGAATTATTTTGAATTAAAGTTAAAAAGCATAAGCGAAAATGAAAAATTTGCAAGAAATACTGTCGCTGGATTTTTGGTGCCATTGGATCCAACATTATCTGAACTTGACGACATAAAAACTGCTGTTTCAGAAGCTGTTACTAACTGCATAGTACACGGATATGAAAAGCAAGATGACGGAATTATCACAATCAAGGTGCAAACAGAAGGTGATAAAGCCATTATCACAATAGCTGACGAAGGTGTTGGAATAAGTGATATTGAGCAAGCCATTACACCTTTTTACACAACAAAGCCTGATGCCGATAGAAGTGGAATGGGTTTTACTCTTATGCAATCATTTATGGATGAGTTTGAGGTATTAAGTGAGGAGAATAAGGGAACAACCATAGTGATGACTAAAATTATCGGTGGTAGGGGTAATGATTGATGCTGAAAAAACAAAAGAATTAATATTGCTTGCACAAAGTGGAGATGCAGATGCAAAGGAAACTTTGCTTAAGGAAAACATCCCTTTGATAAAAAGCATTGTCAAGCGATATAAAGGCAAAAATATTGAGTATGATGACCTTATGCAGTTAGGGTCGTTGGGACTTGTAAAAGCAATCAACAATTTTAACCCCGAGTTTGGTGTGAGATTGTCCACTTATGCTGTGCCTATGATAACTGGAGAGATAAAGCGATTTATCCGTGACGATGGTGCGATTAAAGTATCAAGAGCACTGAAAACTATGTCCTACAAAATTGGGCAATTTGTGGAAGAATATCAACAAAAAAATGCGAAAGAGCCCGAAATAAGCGTTATTGCAGAGCATTTTAACATTGACGAGCAAGAAGTTGTTTATATTTTGGATAGTTCAAAAATGCCTGTGAGCATATATGAAAAAAGTGATGATGACAATGGCAAAAGCCTTATTGATAAGTTGTCAGACAGCAGTTCGGAAGAAGATTTGCTTGACAAACTTACACTTAAAGATTGCATTTTAAAATTGCCACAACGCGAAAAAACTTTGATTATTCTTAGGTATTACAAGGATAAAACACAAAGTGAAATTGCAAGATATCTTGGTGTTTCACAAGTGCAAGTTTCCAGATTGGAATCAAAAATTATAAGCAAACTAAAAAAGGAATTGACAGGCTGAGATTTAAATAATTCTTAAATATCAAATTGTAATATAACTGCTAATTTATATAGCATTTGATATTAAAATATTAAAAAGCATGTTAATATTATATTGAAATAAAATTTATTTCAGTCGTATAAATTAAAAAAAATTTTATGTATATATTAAAAGTTGAATGTCAACAATTAATATATACATATTTTTTGCGATATGGAGGAAATATGAAGGATTTGAAAAATGTCAATATTGACGAAACAGAAATACTTTATAAAGGTAATAAAATTATAGAGGAGAGAAAATTGTATGATTGATAAAACAGCTTATTCAGAATATGTTCAAAAAACTGTTCCAAGAACAAAAGAATTGAAAACATTGGTTACTGCTTTTATTTCAGGTGGCATTATTTGTATGATTGGTGAGGCATTTTTGGATTTGTATACGCACACTCTTCCTATGCTTGGGCAGGAGGAAATTGCAACTTTAACAACAATCACAATGATTTTTATCGGTGGTTTTTTGACAGCTGTAGGTCTTTATGACAAACTGGGCAAACATTGTGGTGCAGGAACAATAATCCCTATCACAGGTTTTGCAAACTCTATTGTTTCGCCTGCCATAGAGTTTAACAGAGAAGGCGTTTTTCAAGGCGTTATGTCAAAAATGTTTGATATTGCAGGACCTGTAATTGTTTCGGGTGTAACATTGTCTGCAATAGTCGGTATAATTTTTTATTTGATAGAGGTGTTTGCATGAGTAAAAAAAGAGGCAAGCAAACTTATGTGATTGAAAATGACATTTGCATAAAAAACACATACAGCATTGCAGGACCTGAAGAGGGAGAGGGAAGTTTTAAGGATTATTATGACTATCTTCTTGAGGACGATTTATGGGAGTGTAAGTCATATGAAAAGGCAGAAATCAAACTGCATAAAGAAGTTATTGACGGAGTTTTGCATAAGGAATGTCTTGCCAACAATGATATTGACTGCATATTTGGTGGCGACCTTCTAAATCAAATTATTGCATCAAGTTATAGTGCAAGAGAATTTGAAGTTCCCTTTCTTGGTTTGTATAACGCGTGCTCAACTTTTGGGGAGAGTCTAGCCGTTGCCAGTATGATTATGGATGGCGACAATATGGAAAAAGTCGTGTGTGCAACAAGCTCACATTTTGGCACGGCAGAAAGGCAATATAGATTTCCACTTGAGCTTGGCACTCAGCCAACTCCAACAAGTCAATGGACGATTACTGGTGCAGGTGCAGTTTTACTTGAAAAAAACAATGGCGACTTTCCAAAAATAAAAAGTGTAACCATTGGAAAAGTAATTGATTACGGCGTGAAAGATGCTGCAAATATGGGTGCTGCTATGGCACCTGCTGCTTATGATACAATATTCAATCATTTGAAAGATATGAACAGAACGCCTGATTATTATGATATGATTATTACAGGCGACCTTGGTAAATACGGACTTGATTTGCTAAAACATTTTGCAGAAGAAGATGGCTTGCAAACAAACGACATTTTTGACGATTGTGGTGCAAGAATATATACAAAAGATCAAAATTGCGTTCAAGGTGGCAGTGGTGCAGGGTGTTCAGCAATTGTATATTCTGCATATCTGCACAAAGAATTATTGGCAAAAAAAATACGCAAAATTTTACTTGTGCCAACAGGTGCATTGCTTTCAAGGTTGTCAACAATGCAAGGAGAGTCAATTCCTGCAATTGCACACGCAATAGATATTGAAATTTGAGGTGTTTATGGATATTTTTTTGAGATATTTACAAGTTTTTTTGGTTGGTGGTATTGTTTGCTTTATCGGCCAAATTTTGATTAACAAAACAAAAATGACAAGTGCAAGAATTTTGGTGCTGTTTTTGGCATTAGGTGTTGTGCTTGAGGCAGTTGGAGCTTTCAGATATATTAAAGAGTTTGGCAGTTCAGGTATCACTGTGCCTATCATTGGCTTTGGCTCAAGTCTTGCAAAGGGGGCCATTGAAGGCGCAAAATATGGCATTATACCAGCCGTTTTAGGTGGTTTGCAAAAGGTTGCAGGTGGTTTAACTGCGGCAATTGTGTTTGGCTTTATTTTCTCCGTCGTCTTTAAATCCAAAACAAAGCGAATGTAAAATTGCTTTAATTTGAAATTTTTTGGTATAAATACGCCTTATTAAGTAACATTTTTTATGTTAATTTTAGGGTGTATTTTTATGAATTTTTGTTTAAGAACAAACAATATGTAAAAGTTTTAACTGATAAAATTAATAGTAAAAAATAGTGTAAATTATTTTAATTTAATTTGCACTATTTGCATTTTATCAGCATATATTAAAATAATGAGTAAAATGGGTAAAGTGCACAAAAAAGTTCATAGTAAAAGGCATTTTTTTATTAAATTTTTTATTGTAATTACTGTTATAGTGTTGCTTGTTGTCGGTTTGCTTGCCTATGTTAGGGGCAATATTATGCCTGCAATTTTGACCATGTCTGAGGCAAGTGTAAAGGTAATGGCAGTTAATGCTATAAATAATGCTGCACATATGGTCATTGACAGCGATATGTCATATGATGATTTTGTGATTATCCAAAAGGATGCAAATGATAAAATTCAGTTTGTGCAATCAAATACAGTCAAAATAAACAGATTGACAAGAGATTTGGCAAATTTATGTCAGTCTAACATAGAAAAAATCGAGCAACAATCAATTCAAATTCCCTTGGGTGCATTCACAGGTTCGGTTATAATGTCAGATTTAGGACCACCTGTCAACATTGCATTGCTTCCAATTGGTAGTGTGCAGTGTGATTTTACATCATTTTTTGAACAAGTTGGTATCAACCAAACAAGACACAGCATTTATGTAAACATAAAAACAACAATTTCACTTGTTTTGCCAATCTCAAGCGTGCCAGTAAATATTTCCACAGCAATTCTTGTGTGTGAAAATGTAATTGTCGGTGAAGTGCCAGAGTTTTATTTTAATGGCAGTGGCTCGTATGGTAAATTAAAATTATCTCCAAGCTAAAATTGTTAAACTATTTATTACATGAAAAAGTTGCAGATTCTTTATTATACCCCACAAAAAGGTTATTTTGTGGGGCTCCCATGTTTGGCTATCGCTCCCACTCAGAATGACAATAGAGGGTGTCATTTCGAGCTTGTCGAGAAATCTCAAATTAAGCTTGTGTATAATAAAGTACAGCATCCCCCTCCAAATAGCAGACAAATATTTTGCCTCTTGCGTAAGCGGAGAATAAATGTTAACTTATTTATTCAGCATGAAAAGTCCGAGATGTTTCGACTTCGTTACACTTCGCTCAACATGACATAAGCAAAGTGTGTAACACGAGATTCGTTTTAGGTTTGAATGACAGAAATAGTGCAAAAATGATATTATCATAAAAACTATTTTAATTATTATAGCAATATAAAAGGAGCAAAGTATTGACAATTTGTGGAAAAGTGTTGTAAAATAGTTATATGGATAATTTATTTGAATGTATGGACAACACCCATAAATTAGCACCACTTGCTGAGAGAATGCGCCCTACAAATTTGGATAATTTTGTGGGACAAGCACACATTGTTGGCAAAGGCAAGTTGTTAAGGCGTGCGATTGCAGCAGATAGCCTTGGCAGTATTATTTTTTATGGACCACCTGGCTGTGGAAAAACTACGCTTGCAAACATTATTGCAAACACTACAAAGGCAGATTTTGTGAGGTTGAATGCTGTTTCCAGTGGTGTAGCTGAGGCAAAAAAAGTGATTGAAGAGGCAAAAGAACGATTGCAGATGTATGGCAGAAAAACATATTTATTGCTTGACGAGTGTCATCGTTGGAATAAGGCTCAATCAGATTCTGTTCTTGCGGGAATTGAACAAGGATATATCGTTTTTATTGGTTCGACTACGGAAAATCCTTTTATTTCAATGACAAGGGCGATTGTTTCTAGATGCAGAATTTTTGAGTTTAAAAAGTTGAGTTCAGAGGACATAAAAAGTGCTTTGACTGCTGCGATAACGGATAAGGAAAATGGGCTTGGAAATTACGATATAAAAATTTCAGATGATGCGCTTGGGCACATTGTTTGGGCAAGTGATGGAGATTTGAGGACGGCATACAACGCTTTGGAACTAGCTGTTGTGACAACCACACCTGACAATAGTGGAAAAATTGTGATTGACAAAGAAATTGCAGAAGAGTCTATTCAAAAGAAAGCACTTTCTGTTGACGAATCTATGTATTACGATATGCTTAGTGCATTTTGCAAAAGCCTTAGGGGCAGTGATGCAGACGCAGCAGTATATTGGGCAATTAGGCTTATTGAAAGTGGTTGTGACCCTATGCTTATTGCAAGAAGGCTTATTGCACACAGTGCAGAAGATGTTGGCATGGCAGATCCACTTGCACAACTTATGGCGACTTCAGCGATGTTTGCTATTCAAAATATTGGTATGCCTGAAGGGCGATTGCCACTTGTAAACAGCATAATTTATGTGTGTGAGGCAAGTAAATCAAACAGCGTTGTCAACGCATTGGATAAAGCTGTGGAATTGGTCAATAAATCTAAGGATGATAATGTGCCAATGTATTTGAGAGATGCAAACTTTAAACTGGAAAAAGTTGAAGGTTATAAATATCCACATTTGTTTGGTGGTTGGGTTGAGCAACAATATTTGCCTGACAGCTTGAGGGATGAAAAACTTTATATCCCTTCAAAAAATGGAAAAGAGGCAAATCTTGTTAGGGCAAAAGTTGTAAAAAGAAACAAAGGTTGATAGTATTGAATTAGTAAATTAATTGCCTTTTGTAAGTGTAATTAATACAAATTTTGCAAAAACAGCCTCGAAAATCGATACTAATTGATCAAAAATTAAGTTTTGTATAGTTTTAAATGCAAACATAATCATTAAATTTAAAATCAAATTTACATTTGGTTTTTAAATATTAGCAAACACAAACGGCAAATAATGTTTGACATTCAGAGTGTCTTACAATTATGAAATTTTGATTTTTTAAAGCAGTTTTTTGCAAATTGCTACAAGGAGGATGTATGATTAAAATTGAGAATTTGTCAAAAAAATATAAAAATTCTGACAGATTTGCTATTGACAAATTGAATTTAGAGATTAATGACGGCGAAGTTTTTGGCTTTATCGGAAGTAATGGCGCAGGAAAATCCACAACCATAAAATGCATAACAGGCATTTTGCCTTTTTCGGATGGTAAAATTGAGGTTGCAGGTTTTGACCTTGCAAAAAATCCTATTGAGGCAAAAAGGAATATCGGTTATGTGTCTGACAATCACAGCGTTTATGATAAACTTTCCGGCAGAGAATATGTGAATTTTTTGGCGAATGTTTACGGAGTATCAAAGGAGCTTAGGGACAAAAGACTTAATGACCTTGCTATAAGATTTGATTTGCAAGACAAATTGGACAAATCTATCAAAGAATATTCTCATGGTATGAAACAAAAAATTTGCGTTATCGGTGCACTTATTCACGAGCCAAAAGTGTGGATATTGGACGAACCTTTGACAGGTCTTGACCCAAAATCAGCAAAAGAACTTAAAGGACTTATGAGAGAGCATTGCGAAAAGGGAAATGTTGTGTTTTTCTCTTCCCATGTGCTTGAAGTGGTTGAAAAATTGTGTGACAGAATTGCTATAATCAAAAATGGTCAAATTATTGCAACATTCACTATGGATGAGCTTGAGCAAAGACAACAAGGCAAGTCATTGGAGGATTTCTTCCTTGAAATTACTGCTGATAAAAATGAAACTGAAATTCCAATTGTTACAGAAAGTGAAAGTAAAGAAAGAGTAAGAGCTAGAGTTTTAGAAGAATATAGAAAGTTTATTGATGCTAAAAACAACAAAGAAAATGATATTGAAAGAAATAGCATTGACAATAATTTTTCTGACAGTGTGGACGAAATTGTTGAAACTTTGACGCAGGAAAACGAGTCAAAAATCGATACTAATGACCAAAATATTGACAAATTAGACTGAGTGAGGTGAATTATGACAAAAGCTTTTGTGCCATTGTTTGCCAATAACTTTAGGGTTATGTTTGGCTTAAGCAAGGATTATAAACAAAGAAGAAAAGATATTGCAATTTATGCTGTGCTTGCTGCACTTATGTTGCCAGTTCTGATTTTGGTTTGTGTTGGAGTTTATTATGTTTCAAAAAATGCAACACCAGATATGCTTGTAAGTATGATTTCATCCATAATGTTTGCAAGCGAAGTTGTTGTGTTGTTTTTTGGTGTGCAGTCGTCAATTTCAATTTTGTTTTTTGCAAAAGACAATGAATTGTTAATGGCTTTGCCTGTTACGGGGCTTGATATATTTTTGTCAAAATTTTTGACTATTTATTTGTTGCATTTAGGGTTGGCATTGCTTATGCAGTTGCCTATTCTGCTGGTTATGGGAATTGCAGTGGGAATAAAAAGTTTTGGTTATTACATTTTGGGTTTGCTTGGTAGCGTGCTTACTCCATTTATTCCTTTGTTTATTTTAACCATAATTGCTGTGCCACTTGGCTATGTAATAAGTTATTTTAAACGCAACAACTTAGTTGGAACAATTTTGGTGTTATTGTTGTTTGGTGGTGTTTTTGCTGGATATTATTATTTGATTTTTGCTTTTCAAAAGGGTGCCCAAAGTGGGGTGCTTGATATGAATGCGATGCAAGAGGCAATGAAAATAATGTCATACATCATTTATCCAAACACATTTATTGCCACAAGTATGCTTACAACTGGCTTGACAGCATTTAAGAATTTTGCAATCTTTTTTGCAATCATTGTGGGACTAGCAACTATTTCAGTTTTGCTTTCTGCATTTTTATACAAGAGCAGTGCAAGAAGAGGCTTTGAAAGTGGAAGCAAAAAAGTTTTGAAGGAAAAAGACAATGAGGTTAAAAGCATTACAAGTTCATTGCTTACAAGAGATATCAAATCTTGCCTTGGCAGCACCGCTAGTGCAATAAATTACTTGATTGGTTTGGTGCTTTGTCCTATCATTATGGTTATGTTAAGCTTGATTTATAGTGGTGACACTGCTATGGCTGGTGATGCGCCTTTGAATAGTGTTGCAGTTTCTCTTGCTTTTATTTTTGGTTGTGGAATGAATTATTTTTCCATTGTTGCATTTTCAAGAGAAGGCAGACAAATGGATGTTTTGAAAATGTTGCCTGTTTCAAGCAAGAAGGTAGTAAATCAAAAGATATTGCTTTCTGTTTGTTATACTATTGCCATTGACATAGTTTTGCTTGCTAGTATGTTTATTGCAAAAATAAACTATGTTACAATTTTGATGTTGTTTATTTGCGTTTTGATTGCAGGCAGTTCAACAGGCATATTCGGAATTTATTTTGATTTGAAATCGCCTAATTTTATATGGAATACTCACAAGGAATTGTTTAAAAACAACTCAAAATCATTAACAAATATGGCATTGGCTTTGCCACTTATGATTTTTGCAATTGCTGGTAACATTTGTTTTGAAGTTGTTTTTGCAGAGGCTTTTCCTGATGTTGCAATAAGAAGTTTTATGGGAATGTTGCCTGCCTTTATCCTGTCAATTGTTTATGCGAGTTTGGCAGTTTTGTGGGTATATCCAAAACTTGAAAAAATGTATGAATGTTTGGAGATATAATAGGAGATAATATGAACAGAGTTATGGCTTTGGATTTTGGCGATGCTAGAATTGGAATTGCTATGAGCGATATTATGAAAATTATTGCAAATGGCTATGAAACTTATAAAAGAGTGAGCGAAGAAAAAGATTTGCAATATATTGCTGCACTTGTAAAACCCAATATGGTGGATGAAATTGTTTTTGGTCTTCCTATCAATATGGATGGAACTGAAGGTGACAGAGTGCTTAAAACAAGAGCTTTTGCAGAAAAACTTTCTGAGCTTGTGCCACAAGTGAAAATTTGCTTTCAAGATGAAAGACTAACAACCGTAACAGGAGAAAGAATGCTTATTGAGGCAGGTGTTCGCAGAGAAAAACGCAAAGGTGTGATTGACAAAATTGCTGCAACAATAATATTGCAACAATTCCTTGATTGCAAAAGATAATAATTGTCAATGGAGTTTTGATATAATATTTATTAAAAATTGCAGGTATTTTTTTAAAAGGTATTGACAATATTTGGTAAATATACTACAATTTAGTTATGGCATAATAAGGAGGTTAAAATATTATGGCTGATGTTAAGGATGAGATGATGGAAGAAGAGTGTGATATTATTACACTTGTAGATATGGATGGTAACGATGTTGATTTTTATCATGTAGCAACAATTGATTATAAGGATAAATGGTATATTTTCTTGCAACCTGTTGAGCCTATTGACGGCATTGCTGAGGACGAAGTTATTATTTATGAGCTTGGTGTGGACGAAGATGGCGACGACAAATTTATCCCTATTGAGGATGCGGCTTTGTTGAATGAAGTGTTCAATGAATATTTGAAGGAAGCTGAGGAAGAAGGTTTTTGTGATTGTGATGACGATTGCGAAGGTGATTGTGATTGTGGTTGCAACGGCTGTAAACTTGGCGAGTGTGACTAATTTAAAATTATGGCAAATTACGCTTTTGTGGGGTAGTTTGCCTTTTTTTATTGAAATATAAATTGTTTTGTATTTAAGCAGTTTATGTTCATTTAAAGCATATTGCTGAGGTAGTTTGGAGAAATAATGAAACTAGAAGATTTGAAAAAACAGGTTAGGTCGGGTGTATTATATTCGTGTGATGATGAAGAACTGGCTGTGGATCAACTAAAATATTTGCAAAAGCTTTATAAATATAACAAAACAAAGCCAGTGCAACAAAAGAAAAGAGAAAAAATGCTTAAGGCTATGTTTGCAGAAATAGGCGAAAATTGCTATATTGAAACACCTTTCAGAAGTAATTGGGGTGGTAGCAATGTGCATTTTGGCAAAAATATTTATGCAAACTTCAATTTGACATTGGTGGATGATGCTGACATTTATGTTGGAGACAGCACAATGTTTGGACCAAATGTAATTGTTTGTACAGCAGGGCATCCTATAAATGCAAAATTGAGAGAGCAAGTTTATGAATTTAACATTCCTATACATATTGGAAAAAATGTTTGGATTGGTGCAAACAGCGTTATTTTGCCAGGAGTTACCATTGGGGATAATTCCGTTATAGGGGCTGGTAGCATTGTAACCAAAGATATTCCAAGCAGTGTTGTTGCGTTTGGTATACCTTGCAAAGTGCAAAGAGAAATAAGCGAAAAAGACGACAAGTTTTATTTTAAAGATATGCAAATTGACCCAGAATTGCTAAAATAGTTTTTGATACAAAATTAAAAATTTTAATGAATTTTAATTTTGCTTTGTATGACAGAATTTGTTATTGTTAAGTAAATGTTTGTTTTTCAGTAAATTATAGTTTTATTTTACAAAGCAACTATTATTGTGTTTATTTTTCTAAAAATGAATTTTTATAGCAAAAAAGAAGTAGAATATTTAAGTGAATGTTTATCTCAAAAAGAATGGATAAACGCAAATTATTATTAATAACGCAAGTTCTCAGTCAGAAAAATACTAGATATAGCTGTTTTTTTGATTGAAAAATTAAATTGAATTTAAGATATTTTTTAATTTTGTAATTTTACTTTTTTATTTAGATAAAGCAAATATTGACATATATCAAAAAAAATGATAAAATAAACTATTCAATAACATAAGGAGTTTATTTGTTATGAAAAAAGAAAAAAACAATAAAATTAGTGTTTTTAGTCTATACAGCTTTTATATTATATGATAGAAGTGAGTA
>OFGN01001298.1_pt1 | contig 18815 bp, 13 predicted proteins | sample 1521821 | NCBI WGS metagenome assembly OFGN01 (sample SAMEA3504094, study PRJEB24116) | mouse gut metagenome | biome: mouse gut; feature: mouse-associated habitat; material: faeces | place: Denmark | collected 2011
TGCCCTGGTTTTGTTTAACGATAGGATGGCGCAAACGAACTATCTATTTTATTGTATATATAATATCACTCTTTAAAATGTATGTCAACTAAATCGAAAGACTTACAAATCGATTAATTTTAATATTTTGGCAAACAATCAGTGAATATGCCTTGGACAAATTGTATCGCTTGCTTACTTTATAAAAAATATATTGTTTACATAACAATGTGTTGCTAAGGAAAAATTTTTATTATTCCGTCACTATGTTTCTTATAAATCCTGCTTTCGGTACTAATAGTTAATAAAACGCAGTATTATATGAAAATGAGTTCATTTTTGATTAGTTTTATTGCTGTTGAAACATATTGGAAATTGAAATAAATTAGCGAGAAAAGCCTGAAACATTTTATTATAAATTTATGATTTATATAGACTTTATAGGGAAAATATGATATAATAAGCTAATAAAAAATTTTTACTATTAATATATGAATAATTCATATAGCAAAAGTTAAACTTTGGCATAGGATTGCCTAAAATAAATTATTAAATTACAATTAATATAAATTATACTGAAGAAAATTATAAAGGAAAAAAGATTATGAAACCACTTGGCGGCGGTTGGGATGAACTTTTAGGAAGTTTATTTACAGACCAAAAATACCTTAAAATACGAGAATTTATTAAGTATGAATATTCGAATTATACGGTATATCCTAATATGTATGATATTTATAATTGCTTTAGGTTTACACCTGTTTCTGACTTAAAGGTTGTAATTTTAGGACAAGACCCGTATCACGAACCTAATCAAGCACACGGATTGTGTTTTTCGGTAAAGGAAGGTGTAAAACTTCCACCTTCGCTTGTTAATATTTACAAGGAAATTGAGAGTGATTTAGGAATAAAAGAACCTAATTGCGGTAATCTTACAAAATGGGCGAGAGAAGGGGTATTACTACTTAACACAACACTTACAGTTAGGGAACACCTTGCAAATTCTCACTCAAAATGCGGTTGGGGTTGGTTTACAGATAGTGTTATCAAACTTATTTCGGATAATACTGAAAATGTTGTATTTATCTTATGGGGCGGAAATGCAAGAAGTAAAGTGCCACTAATTGACACAAGTAAACATTTGATTTTACAATGTGCACATCCATCACCACTATCTGCGTTTAATGGATTTTTTGGTTGTAAACATTTTTCAAAAGCGAATGACTATTTAATTTCAAAAGGTAAAAAGCCTATTGATTGGGATTTAAATAATTAAATATATCTTATTGCAAAAATGCTTTAATCAACAAAATCAAAAAATTTGTTAATTATTGTTTTTGTAAATAAAGAAGATTAAATTAATGTAATAAACTAATAACAAAAAAAGCTAGGGCAGAAGCTCTAGCTTTTTTTTGCATGATGATAAATTTTAGTTTTTATTAGTTCATAGCCTTTTCAACTGCAACTGCAACTGCAACGCTTGCACCAACCATTGGGTTATTACCCATACCGATAAGTCCCATCATTTCTACGTGAGCAGGAACAGATGAACTACCAGCAAATTGTGCGTCACTGTGCATACGACCCATTGTATCTGTCAAACCATAAGATGCAGGACCTGCAGCCATATTATCAGGGTGAAGAGTTCTACCAGTACCGCCACCGCTTGCAACAGAGAAGTATTTGATACCTTTTTCATAGCAAAGCTTTTTGTAAGTACCTGCAACTGGGTGTTGGAAACGAGTAGGGTTAGTTGAGTTACCAGTGATAGAAACGTCAACTTTTTCAGCTTGCATAATAGCAACGCCTTCGTTTACATCGTTAGCACCGAAAACTCTAACAGCAGCACGTTCGCCATTGCTGTATGGAGTAGTAGAAACAACTTTAAGTTCGCCTGTAGCTTGGTTGAATTCAGTTTTAACATAAGTAAAACCATTGATACGGCTTATGATATAAGCAGCGTCTTTACCAAGACCATTCAAAATAACCTTAAGTGGAGTTTTACGAACAGTGTTTGCAGTTCTTGCAATACCGATAGCACCTTCTGCAGCAGCAAAAGACTCGTGACCAGCAAGGAAAGCGAAACATTTAGTTTCTTCTCTTAAAAGTTTAGCAGCAAGATTACCGTGACCTAAGCCAACTGACCTTTGGTCAGCAACAGAGCCAGGGATACAGAAAGCTTGCAAGCCAACGCCGATAGCTTCTGCAGCATCTGCAGCTACTTTGCAACCTTTTTTGATAGCGATTGCACAACCAGCAGTGTAAGCCCAAATAGCATTTTCAAAAGCGATAGGTTGAATATTTCTTACGATTTCATCAACATTAATACCTTTTTGAGTGCAAATGTTGTAAGCATCTTCTAAATCTTTAATACCATTTTCGTTTAGGCAAGCATTGATTTTGTCAATTCTTCTTTCATAACCTTCAAATTTAATTTCCATAATCATACCTCCTATTACTCTTTACGAGGGTTAATTGTCTTAACCGCTTCGTTGTATCTACCATATTGACCGCTAAATTTCTCATAAGCATCGTTAGGAGACATACCTTTTTCTATAGCTTCCATCATTTTGCCTAGGTGAACGAATCTGTAACCGATAACTTCGTTGTTTTCGTCCAAAGCGATTCTTGTAATGTAACCTTCAGCCATTTCAAGGTATCTTACGCCTTTAAGCTTAGTAGAGTACATTGTACCAACTTGAGTTCTCAAACCTTTACCTAAGTCTTCAAGACCAGCACCGATTGGCAAGCCGTCTTCAGAGAAAGCAGATTGAGTTCTACCATAAACGATTTGCAAGAATAGCTCACGCATAGCAGTATTGATAGCATCGCATACTAGGTCAGTATTTAGAGCTTCAAGAATAGTTTTGCCAGGTAAAACTTCAGCAGCCATAGCAGCAGAGTGAGTCATACCAGAGCAGCCAAGAGTCTCAATAAGAGCCTCTTCGATAACGCCGTTTTTAACGTTTAAAGTAAGTTTGCACGCACCTTGTTGTGGGGCACACCAACCAACACCGTGTGTAAGTCCTGAAATATCCTTAATTTCACGAGCTTGAATCCATTTACCTTCTTCAGGGATTGGAGCACAGCCGTGGTTAGGACCTTGTGCCACTGGGCACATTGACATAACTTCGTGTGAATATTGCATTAGATTTCCTCCAAAATTGTAATCAATTTTAATCATTATAACATATAGTAACCTTATTTTCAAGTGTTTGAAATAAATTTTTTTGTAAATAGTCTTATTTATTTTTTGTATTTACATTTTAAATAATTAAATTACACCATATTATTAATTTAAATTGTTATATATATAAAAATATCTCCCGCTGAAAAGGTGAGAGATATTTTAAAAGTCATTTATTTAATTTTCGTCAAAAAATTCATCGTAGGTGATATCAAAAAATTTAACTAACGCTCTTATAGTGTTTATATCGGGTTCGGTATTGCCAGCTTCCCAATCGGAAACAGTACGCGGTGAGAAACCAAGTTTTTCACCTAATTCTTTTTGCGATAAGTTTTTGCTTTTTCTTAAAGCACGAATGATATTTCCAACAGAGTTTTCCATAATTATAATATACCCCAAATCATATTGAATTTTTCATCATATATTAATTTTTAGAGTTGTAATTTAATAAACATTTTGATTTCGCCTTAGTTAATATATTTGATTATTCCTTATAAATAATTTTACCAAAGAATTATTTAAAAAGGCTTGACATAGCGGAAAATCCGCTATAAAATATAGTTAGATATATTGTCGATTTTTGTAATATTGTGATTTATTTCAACAATAAATGATAGTTTTTAAATAATTTATTATAAAATTTCTTAATTTTTCATCATTGTTTTTTTCTCAATTGTATTAAATTGTTATAGGAACTTAGTTGCTACAAGCTGAATAGTAGAGTAGTTAAAATTTTAGTTAATAGGATATTTTTATACATTTATGTTAAACATACAATAATTTTCAGTATTAATTTATTGTAAAGTTTTAAATTGTAAAAAAATGTTAATAACTACAATAATTGCATCAAAAATCGATACTATTTTGCTATTTATTTATAATTTAATGTAAAATTAAGTACATAGAATAATAATATCTGCGTACCTATTCATAAAAAATCAATAATTAAATTTAAACTTTTTGTCAAATTTTGGTATAAGCTTTACAAAGCATATAATTTAAATTGACAATAATTAAAAAATAATGTTATAATAATTTATAAATATGTACGCAGATATTATTATTCTATGTACATTAAATATAAAGGAAAAAATTAATATTTTTGGAGATACTTATGAGAAAGACAAAGTTGCTGATTTTTACTGTTTGCATATTATTGATATGCAGCTTACTACTTACACTCTGTGCGTGTCATTTAGATAAGCCTGACGACACTAATGATGATAGTGACGGACAAGGTACAGATATTTTTGAAGTTGAACAAAATGCTATTGATATGCAAGTTTGTTTAACAAGTGATAAAATTAATATCAATTTGACCACAAAAGAAAATGATAAGCAGGGTAAAGTTGATATTTTAGCAGTTAAAGCTTACGAATATTTTGAAACAGATAGCTATAATGGTTTATCAACAAACAAAATATTAAGCAGTGACTCTACAAAAAAGATAGGGGAGTATAATCTTGGGGAGTCTAAAACTATAACTATAGAAAGATTCGAAAATGAATATGATAGAATTTATGATAAGTTTTATGCAATTCAAGATTCTACTATAATCAAAGGACCGATTTATGCTACAGAAATTGAAGCAATAAACGATGTTAAACCTGATTTTGATATAAAATCAAAAAAAGGCGTATTTAATGACGATATTAATTATTTAAAAGATTTAAATTGCTCTTATACAACTATTAATATAAATTTTGAAGAGCTAATTTATCCAAATGAAATGTATGAAGATGGTACGAAAATTGAACTTTCTGTGCCAGAAGATGCTTATTCTTTTATTTCTAACGGAAAAACCTACTATTTTAACAAGGCTAGAGTTGACGGCTTTGATAAACAAATAAAAAGTTTGTATGATGAAAAATTACATATAACTGCCATAATTCTTGCAAAAAATGTAAATATCAGACCTGAAAATTTTCCGCAAAATATGACATATTTGCCATATTCTACTCAAGGTACAGCTTTGCTTTCAATTAATACTGCAAATTCTTCAGGTTTTGAGTATTACATTGCACTAATGGAGTTTCTTGCATCAAGATACTCTGACACAAGTTTTGAACACGGTTATATTGCAAACTATGTAATAGGTAATGAAGTCGATTATGCGCAAGATTATTTTAAGATTTCAGATAAACTTGAAAATATTAATATATATATGGAAGAATACTCAAGATTAATGAGACTTTCAAATCTTGCTGTAAAAAAATATAATGCAAATGTTGCTGTAAATATGCCACTTACACAAGCTTGGACACAAGTGGGATTAGAAGGAATGGACTACTATGCACCAAAGTTAATGGTTGATTGGTTAAACAAAAAAACTAAGCTTGAAGGTGATTATGACTGGGGTCTTGCTCCGCATTGTTATGCTTACGGACTTGCAAACTCAGCAGCCTATTTGATGGATACTATTCACGGTAGAAAAGTTGGTATGACAAATGATATAGAAACTACTTCTAAATTGACTTTTTCTAACATCGAGTTGCTTGGTGAATATTTAAATAGAGAAGATATGAAGATTAATGGTAATGCTCGTGGAGTATGGTTAACTGAATCTGGAATATCTTCAACTCTAGATAGTGAAGAAGAACGAAACAATCAAGCTGGTCATATAGCATCTATATGGTATAAAATTTCACAACTTGATTTTATAAAAGCATTCTCTTATTATAGACTAGTAGATAATGTTGGTGAAGCAGGTGGTGTAGGAAGATTTGGGTTGGTCGATGTCAATGGATTTAAAAAGCCTTCTTATAATCTTTTTAAATATATAGATACTCAATATTCAGAGTTTGTTGCAAAAGATTTCTTAAAATATGTGTCTTATGTAAATAGTGCTGAACAGCATTTAACCTATGAAAACGGCGGAATAAAATCATATATGGATTTGCTTGACGTTTTTGAGACAAATTGGTTTAATGGTGATTTTGATTGGAGTAAAGCAACACCTGTTACAGCTGATACAGTATATGAATATGAAGATAAAATCGATTTATCTTCTATTAGATTTGATAACAAAAATTTCTTGTTTGACGGAACGGAAAAGCGTCTTGAAATTATAGGGGAACTTCCTGAAGGTGTTAGTGTAGAATATGATAAAGAGCCTGTTTTGACACAAAAGGGACAAAAAGATATTATAGCAACATTTAAGAAAGACGGCGAAATTGTAGGCAGAAGAAAAGCAACTATTTCAATAGGCGATATGTCTACAAATAAAAGCGTATATAATTATGGCGAAAAGATATTTGTAACCTCTAATATTAAAGATATGAATATCAACAGAGATGCTTGGATTGGTTTATTTAGAAAAGGTGTGACTCCTGGTGAAATTGATAAAGGGGAATCTTCATACTCAATATATTTTTATTATCCAAATCAATATGCTGATAGCTATTCAAGAACAAAATGTTTGCAAGAATACATTAATCCTTCTTTAACTAATCCAATAAGAACTTTGCCAGCAGGCGAGTATGTGCTTTATTATTTTGATGGCATTAATGGTAGTTATAGTAGTTTTTATGATATAGCAATAACTGTTTTGCCTGAAAATGAAACAACAAATACTATAGATTTAAGCGGTGTTAAGTTTGAAGATAAAACTTTTGAAAATGATGGGCAAATCAAAAAAATAGAAATTATAGGCGAATTACCTGAAGATGTTAAGGTTGAATATATAAATAATTCTAATAGTGCAACAAGTGTTTATCAATGTACTGCGATTTTTAAATATAATGATTTAGAAATAGAGCGTAGATATGCAGTTATGACTATATCAGATGTTGTTGAAGTACAAATTAGAACGGATAAAACTGAATATTTAGTTGGTGAAGATGTGTTTGTAACTGCTTATGCTCCTGAAAATTCAGAGCAACAAAGCTGGTGGGTAGGACTTTACCTAGAAGGTGAAAATGATTATAATACTATTACATCAATCTATTGGTATTATGTAAAAGATGCTAAGCACATATCTGGCACAACATATAATTTGAAGACTGATACTGAATTCAATACTCCAAGAGCTGATTATAAAGATTTGCCTGCTGCAAAATATAAATTAGTTCTTTTCAATACTAGTGGGTACTCTGTTGAAACTGAAATTTATTTTGAAGTTAAAAGCAATGATACTGAAAGTGTAACAGAGCAAGTTATTCCTGATAATACTCAATTAGCTTTAAATGAAAATATTAATAAACAAATTACTATTACTGATAAAGCTCAAAAATTTAGTAATATTTCTGTTAAATAGTAAGGTGTGATATGAAAAAAGAAAGGATAATTTCCCTATTAATTTTATTTTCACTTTTATTAGTTACGGTTTTATTTTTCACTGCTTGTAAAAAAGACGGCGATGATGTTAATGCTGGAGACGGAACTTTACCAGTAGAAGAAAGACTTTTTACAAATAAAACACAATATTTTAATGGTGAAGAAATATATGTTACTGCTTATGGTAAAGATAATCAAACTGTAGGAATATATAGAGCTAATGATGATATAAGTAATACAGATGCTATAAGAGAGTACACTATCGGAAGAGATGGATTTGTAAGCGGAAATACTTACGCTTTTAAAAAATCTTCAAAATTAAACCAAAGCCGTCAAGCGTTAAAATATTTACCAAACGGCAAATACAAGTTTGTATTGTTTAAAGATGGCGGTAAAGAAGTTGAATTTAGTAAAAATATAGAAATTCTTGTAGAAAAAATACAAAAACCAATAGCACCATCTAAAGTAACTTATACATTAGATAATTTGCAAAATGGCTTAGCGGACGGCGATTTAAAGATAACTTTGGATAAAAAAAGCTATGCGGAAGAAATTGTTATGTATTGGGCAAATGGAAATGGAAAGCTTGATGATTATACTGCTTTAGCACCATTCTTTGCATTAAATAACGATTTCACTTTTGAAATGTATAGTAATACTATAATTCCAAATAATGCAACTAAACTATGGTTATACTCAAAAAACAGCATAGGTATTAGTGACGAATATTATGAAGTCGTTTTGCCTGAAAATTGTCAGTTTAGTCAAGACACTGAAGCAATTTGCGAGTTTCAAGTTGTAAGTGATATACATATTGCAGTAGACGATACACATTGTATGACACCTGACACAAAGGAAGTACATAAGGCACATCTTCTTGCAATGTGCGATGACATTTTAAATATATCTCCTAATAGCTCAGGAATTTTTGTGGCAGGAGATATTGCAAATTCAGGCAGAAGATATGAGTGGGAGCTTGCAGATAGTTTATTTAAGTCATTTGAGAATTTGCCTGATGTATATTACTCATTAGGAAATCACGATTTATACGGCGGTGAAAGTTTTGATACTTTGGTGCAAAATTTTTATGACTTTGCAGGTGTAAATAGTGTGTACTATGAGAAAAATATAGGTGGTTATCACCATATATTCCTTGGTACTGAAAGCAAAAAAAGCGGAGTAGATGCCGATTTATCAGACAAACAACTTGCTTGGTTTGATAGCAAAATGCAAGAACTTACAAGTGCTGAGCCAAATAAACCTGTGTTTGTATACTTGCACCAATCGTTGTATAATACAATAGCAGGTAGTTTCCCAGGACAAGGTTGGGACGGCATAATGCAGGATAGTCAGTTTAAAGCTATAGTAGAAAAATACAAACAAATTGTAATGTTTAACGGACATAGTCATTGGGATATGAATACTCGTGGTAGTATGTATAGTAACGGAAAAAATATGCCTAACATATTCAATACTGCATCTGTCGGTTATTTATGGACAAGTTTTTATCTTCCTGCAGGTGAATATTTAACAGGTTCACAAGGATATTATGTCAAAGTTTTTGAGAATAAAATTTTAGTTTATGGCAGAGACTTTACTGAAAATAAATACATACCAAGTGCTTGTTTTGTAGCTGCGATATAAATAGCAAATTTAATAAATAATTAAAAAATCAACCGATTTTCGGTTGATTTTTTGTTAAATCTTTGTGCTGATACATAATTATTTAATGTGATTGACTATAATTATTTTAAACAATAAATGTTATTAGATTATGATTAATAAAATAAAAAAATTACAAATAAGTCTTGACATTCTGTATATATTGGTGTATAATGACAAAAATCAAAGGAGAGCGACTATGTTAAATAATATGTGTATTTACAACATTTATTTTTACATTTACGTTGGTAACGAGTTATCAAGGTCGCTTTAGCATTTTAAAAAATTTGCATAAAAACATTTTAGCGGCCAATATTCAATTGGCCGCTTTTTTATTAAATTTTCAACAATAATTAAAGATTTTTGACTTTAAAATATAAAAAGGTATAACGATTGTAGTTGCAGTGCAATAAATTGTAAAAATTTTATTATTTTTCTTGAAATATATAATATTTAGTGTTATAATAATTAAATAATGTGAGGTGTAGTTATGGAATACATTTACAGTGACAGAGTTAAAAATTTGGGTGGTAATGCGATAAGAGAAATTTTTAAATTATTGCAAGACCCTGAAGTTATATCATTTGCAGGCGGTTTTCCTACAAAATCAACTTTGCCTGTTGATTTGATTGCCGAAATTACTGCAAAATTAATGGCGAGTGATAAAGCTCAAGATATTTTGCAATATGGTGAGACGGAAGGTTACAGACCGCTAAGATATTCAGCAATTGATTATGTTAAAAGATACGGAATAGAAAATATTGATATCGATAACACTTTGATAATAAGTGGCGGACAACAAGGTATTGATTTAACATTTAAGTCTTTTGTTAACAAAGGCGATGTCGTTTTGGTTGAAGACCCAACATATCTTGCAAGTTTGCATATTTTAAAGACTTACGAAGGTGTATCTGTAGGTGTAAAATCTGGTGAAAACGGACTTGATATAGAAGATTTAGAGAAAAAAATAATAAAGTATAATCCTAAAGTTTTGTATATTGTTCCTACATTTTCAAATCCGACAGGAAGAACTTACAGTGTAGAGAACAGGAAAGCTATCGCAGAACTTACCGCTAAATACAATGTTATGGTGCTTGAAGATGACCCATATTCAGAATTAAGATTTAGTGGAGAAAGAGTCCCAAGTATAAAGTCATTTGATAAATGCGGTAATGTGATTTATATTACTTCATTCAGTAAAACTTTAGCTCCGGGATTGCGTACAGGTGTTGCAATTGGCGCTAAAGAAGTCATTAGAAAAATGACAATAGGTAAGCAAGCTGCAGACGTTCATACATCACTTCTATCTCAAGCAATAATTGACTATTTTTTGAGAAATTATTCAATGGACGAAAGATTGGAAAATTTGAAAGTTGTTTATCTTGAGAAAAAAACTGCTATGCTTAATGCAATTAAAAAATATATGCCAAAGGAATTTAAATATACAAATCCTGACGGCGGATTGTTTATCTTTGGTGAGTTTGACGAAAGTTTAGGAATTAATACTTTAGAAATCTTCCCAGAGCTTGTTAAAAAGTATAAAGTTGCTTATGTTTCAGGTCATAGCTTTTTTGCTGACGAAAATAAGTTTAATACTTTAAGACTTAACTATTCAAATGCAAGTTTGGAGCAAATTGAAGACGGAATTTGCAAAATGGGCAAATTCTTTAACGAAATATTACAAAATAAAAACAAATAATCGAAAATACTAATATAGAATAGGAGTAATTATGGAAAAGAAAAATGTAATGGATACCCTTAGAGAGCGTGGTTTTATCAAGCAAGTTGTTTTTGAAGAAGACTTGTACAAAATGCTAGGCGAGCAAAGCGTATCTTTTTATATAGGTTTTGACCCTACAGCAGATAGCCTTCACGTAGGACACTTTTTGGCACTTATGGCTATGGCTCATATGCAAAAGGCAGGACATAAACCTTTTGCTTTGGTAGGCGGCGGAACTGGTAAAGTCGGTGACCCAAGTGGCAGAACTGATATGCGTCAAATGATGACAAATGATGTGATTAATCATAACTGCGAAAGATTTAAAGAGCAGATGAGCAAATTTTTGTCATTTGAAGGCGAAAACGGCGTTGTAATGGTAAACAATGCAGATTGGCTTGATAACCTTAATTACATTGACTTTTTAAGGGAAGTAGGTGTTCATTTTTCAGTAAACAGAATGCTTACTGCAGAGTGCTTTAAAAAGAGAATGGAAAAAGGCTTATCATTTTTGGAATTTAACTATATGTTAATGCAATCTTATGACTTTTTGTATTTATTCCAAAACTATGGTGTTGCTTTAGAGTGTGGTGGTGACGACCAATGGAGTAACATTTTGGCAGGTGCAGATTTGATTAGAAGAAAAGAGAAAAAACCTGCGTTTGCAATGACTTTCCAACTTTTGACTACTTCTGAAGGCATAAAAATGGGTAAAACTCAAAAAGGCGCGTTGTGGTTAGATAGAGAGAAAACTTCTCCTTATGAATTTTATCAATATTGGCGTAATATCAATGATGCAGATGTTGAAAATTGCTTAAAGTTATTGACATTTGTAGAGCTTGACGAAATAGCAGAGCTTTGCCAATATAAAGACGAAAGAATAAACAAAGCAAAAGAAAGACTTGCCTTTGAAGTTACTAAAATTGTACACTCTGAGCAAGATGCTATAGAAAGCCAAAACGCAAGCCGTGCAGCTTTTGTTACTGGTGACAGCGAAAATATGCCACAAACAGAGATTGAAAAAGGCATTAATCAAGTTGTTGATATTATGGTTGCAATTAATGTTGCTAAATCAAAAGGGGAAGCAAAACGCCTTATCGAAGGTGGCGGAATTAAAATAGGCGACACAAAAATCACTGATATTATGGCTTCAATTTCAGATGAAGACTTAAAAAATGGTATTGTACTTCATAAAGGTAAAAAAGTGCATATCAAAGTAATATTGAAATGAAAAGTTATAAACAGGTAGTCACACCGCTTGAGTGCGAAATAAGCATTAAAAAATCTAAGTTTATTACCAATCTTATACCTATTGAAAATAGCGAACAAGCAGAGCAAGAACTTTTAAAGATTCGCAAAAAATATTCTGATGCAACACATAATTGCTATGCGTATATATCAAATATAATTGCGACAGAGCAAAGGTTTAGTGATGACGGCGAGCCACAAGGCACAGCTGGTATACCTATGCTTGAAGTTATAAAAAAACGCGAAGTATATTTGACGCTTTGTGTGGTGACAAGGTATTTTGGTGGTGTTAAACTTGGTGCTAACGGGTTAATAAGTGCGTATACGGATAGCGTAAGCCTTGCACTTGAAAAAGCGGATTTGAGAACTTTTGTATTCAGCTTAATAAAAAGGGCGGAAGTTGCTTATTCTCAAGCACCAAAAATTTCGCAAATGATTATGGATAATTGCGGAAGAGTGCTAAAAACCGATTATGACAGCACTGTTACAATCGAATACGCTGTGCAGGAAGAAAATAGTCAGTTACTTGATAACAAAATGATTGATTTTTGTGCAGGTAAAATTAAAATAGAATTTATTAAAAAAGATTTTGTTGATTATATTTGACAAATGGAGGTAAATATGAAAATCACAACAACTAGCAACCCAAAGGCTAAACCTGATTTTACTAAATTGGGATTCGGAAAGTATTTTTCCGACCATATGTTGTTAATGGAGTATCATAATGGTGCTTGGGGCGAGCCTGAGATTATCCCTTATGACGATTTTAAAATGAGTCCTGCAACAAATATTTTACACTATGGACAAGGTATTTTTGAAGGTGTAAAAGCTTATAAAGATAATAATGGTAAAATCACTACTTTCAGAATTGATGAAAATATCAAAAGAATGAACAGAAGTGCAGAAAGACTTTGTATGCCAACTTTAGATGCAGATGTTGTTATTCCTGCAATTTTCGAGCTTATCAAACTAGAACAAGATTGGATTCCAACAGAGCCAGGTACAGCACTTTACATAAGACCAACAATGATAGCAGATGACCCAATGCTTGGTGTTCACGCAGCACATAACTACAAATTCTTTGTAATACTATCACCGGTAGGTGCATATTATGCAAATGGTTTGCAACCAACAAAAATTATGGTTGAAGAGCAATATGTTCGCGCTCCACTTGGCGGTACAGGCGAAGCTAAATGTATGGGTAACTACGCAGCAAGCTTGCTAGCAAGTGAAATCGCTATTTCAAAAGGCTATGACCAAGTACTTTGGCTTGATGCTGTAGAGCATAAATATGCCGAAGAAGTTGGTGCAATGAATATGTTCTTTGTAATTGATGGCGAAGTTATAACACCAGCTTTGGTGGGTAGTATTCTTCCGGGTATTACAAGAAAATCTTCTATCGAGCTTTTGAGAAGTGAGGGCTATAAAGTAACTGAAAGAAGAATTTCTTTGGACGAGATTGCAAAAGCCTATGACGAAGGTAGACTTAACGAAGCTTTTGGTACAGGTACTGCTGCTGTTGTTTCTCCTGTTGGCGTTATCCACTATAACGGCAGAGATATGATAGTAAATAATCAAGAAATGGGTGCTATCACAAAAGACTTGTATGAAAAATTGACAGGTATCCAATACGGAAAACGCGAAGATAAATTCGGTTGGATTTTTAAAATTAACTAATTTTTAAATAATTAATATCGATTTTCATAAGGTTTTATAATGTTATATGACAAATAAGAGTGCTTTTTTAAAGCACTCTTATTGTTTTACATTTATAAAATTGATTTAAACATAAGCAAAAAAATATCTCACTTGAGATAGTGAGATATTTTTTAAATCATCAGTAGTAACAGAAATTCTTTTGGGAAAATGAAAAACCAAAAGTAAGGAGGTGCTGTTATCATAGATGATTAGAGAAAAAATATTAATAGGAGTAATTATATTTTAGCATACAGAAATTTAATAGTAAATAGCAAACCTAAAAAATTAAGCTAAATTTTACATTTTATACCAAATAATAATATTGTAAAATTTTGCGGTTTATATAAAAATTTATAAAATGTCAATGATTATAGGGGATAATCTTAAAATAGTTAAAAATAGCAAATTTCTTACTTTACATTTTAAAATTTTGCGATAGAAAAATATTGACTTAAAAAATGCCCGATGAATTGACGGGCATTAAAAATATATTAAAAAAACTAAATTTAAAGAGTTCTTGTTAAAATGAAAACTAGACACTACAGAGTAGTGCCTTAATTTTAATTTTATAAAAAATAATTAAGCTCTTGCTTTGTCTAAAGCCTTGCTAAGTCTGCTGATTTTTCTGCTAGCATTGTTTTGAGTATAAATACCATCGCTTTTAGCACGATTAATCAAAGAAATAGCATTTTTCAAAAGTTCTTCTGCTTTTGCAATTTCACCTGACTCTAAAGCAACATTGTATTCCTTAATAGCAGTTCTTACTCTTGTACGTTTTGCTCTGTTTGCTTCGTTAGCTTTATTATTAGTAATTACTCTTTTCTTTTGAGATTTAATATTAGGCACAACAGTATCTCCTTTATATCTTTATTTCTTAATAATTTTAGCATACTATAAAAAATTTGGCAATCATTTTAACCTATATTTTTAATAATTTCGTTAAATTTGTCAATAATGGGAATATATAGGGGGTTTTATGCTTACAAATAGTGATTTAGTAACGGAATTTGCAAAAAATATAATGGCTAAAAAGGATTTGAAAGGAAAAAAAGTACAAGATATTATCCGAAAAATTGAGATTACCGATAAAACAATATTTGCAGACAGGTGTGGCACATATTTTGAAATTGATGCAGTGGCGGATACAGACAGAGCTGAAACAGCTGTTGCAAAATGCATACTTGAGTATGGCTATAAAATGAAAAAAATATTGTTTGTAGGATTAGGTAATGCAAAATATATATCTGATGCTTTGGGAGAAATGGTGCTTGATAACTTGCCACCGCCTAGCGACAAAATGGCAAAGTTTAAACCGCAAGTAGGTAGAATAACAGGCATTGAATCTCACGATTTAATCATATCTGCAAAAAAAATAGTAAAACCAAGCATTGTAATTGCAATAGACTCACTAGCTACAAATGACATAGCTAAAGTTGGCAAAAGCATACAAATTACAAATGTAGGACTAACACCTGGGAGTGGTGTAGGCAATTCAAGAAAAATATTGACATATAAAAGTTTAGGACTGCCTATTATTGCAATAGGTGTACCACTTGTTGCAAATATAAATGACGGCGGAAATAGGCGATTGGTTGTTCCTATAGATATTGAAGACATAGCGGGCAAACTTGCAAAAACAATTTCAAATGGCATAAGGCAAATACTAGCCTAATAAAATATATATTGTAATAATTATTAATATATAAAGGTGATTATGCTTAAAATTGGAATGATAGATAGCGGTATGGGTGGCATAAGTGTATTAAAAGGTTTGATAGACGGCGGAATTAATGCAGAGTACTATTATTTGTATGACAATAAATACCACCCGTATGGCAGTAAAACACAAAACGAACTTGTTGCCATAGGTTATACTAATATGCAAAAGCTAATGAGTTTTGGCGTTGATATTGTGATAATTGCTTGTAATACTTTGACAAGTCGTGGTGTAAGGCAACTTAGAACTATGTTTGACCTGCCTATTATAGGTGTAGAACCGCCTATAAAACCTGCTTGCCTGTCATCTGATAATATACTGCTACTTGCAACACCAGCAACAGTAAAGTCTGACAGAGTAGCGGAAATGATACATAATTATACTGATAAAAATTTTTATTTTCCTGATATGGCAAACTTAGCAAGACTAATTGAGAATAATTATGAAAATAAAGAAATAATTTACGATTACTTGAGCGAAAACCTGCAAAAATACCAAAATATAGAGAGTATAGTGATTGGTTGCACGCATTATAACTTTGTGTGCGAAGAGCTTAAAAAACTTTTTCCGCAAGCAAAAATATTGAGCAATACTGCAGGGGTGGTCAAGCGTACAAAGTATATAATAGGAAAAAACAATTTGATTGTGCCAAATTACCTTGCAGTCAAAGTGTTTCAAACAGGCGAAGAACTTGAGATTGAAAAAAAATATTTTTTATGCAAATATATTGATTTTGGTATTGAATTTTCACAAATTTTATAGTACAATAAAAAAATGGAAAATTTTGGAAGTAATATAACTTCTTGCAATAGGCTAAAGAAATAAATTTGTTTTTTAATGAAATATAAACACCTTAAAACGCAAGTTTTTGGTGTTTTTTTTGTTTATATAATTAATACCAAGGAAGGAAAAATGATTACAATTACTTATGAAGAATTATTTGACTATGACAAGTTATATCGCGGACATTTGCGTGGCAGACTAAGCAAACGAGACAAAAAACCGCTTGTGCGTTTTGAAATGAATATGCTTGACAATCTATCGTTTCTGCACGATAGAATAAAAGACGGAAAATACAAGTCAGGTAAATACAGCACTTTTACAATTAGAGTTCCAAAGCAGCGTGAGATACAAACTCAGCCTTATGATAACAGAGTTGTTCAACACGTATTGTGCGACAATGTACTTACTCCGTATTTTGCAGAGCGTGCTATAATAGACAATGCTGCTTGCCAAAAAGGCAAAGGTATGCACTTTGCTCTAGATAGGTTTGAAAAAAGTTACATACTCATATTAGAAAACACGGCGTTACAGGCTATTTTTTAAAATGTGACATATTAAAATATTTTCCGAGTATGCCGCATAATTGCAAAACAATGTGCGGACAGAAGATATGAGATGAAGGGACTTTCCGTCCTGCCTTTAAAAAAAGGCGAAACAAATCCGACCTTTATGCAACGGCACTTATACTTTTGCGGAATGAGCTTTTTAAGCGGTCGGGTTCTTTTTTTTGAGTAATAAGAATAAATTATATGCTTTTTAAAGAAAAGGCAATTTTTTAATGATGAATTATTTAAGTCAATATTTGTCTAAATCAAAAATTCGATTTTAATAAAAAAATAATAGCAGTCTGAAATTTACATTTTTAGGCTGCTGTTTTTATTTGTGTAAAGTCAAATTCTTCTATTTTTGATGCTTAATGCAATAATACTATCAAAAATCGGGGTTAAAAGGCAAAAAATGAGTGGAGAAATGTAAAAAAATAGTACATAGAATAAGTATATCTATGTACATATTATATGTATATTATAAATTAAAATGTAAGATAATGTCAACATTATAGAAAACATTTAGTAAAATCTTTAGACAAATTTCACCTAAATTATATATTCAGATTTAAAAAAATGCCGATTAAGTACATAGATATACTTATTCTATGTACTTAAAAATTTTAATAATAGGAGCGTATTATGAAAAATTTGAAAACAAAAAGTAAAAGCAATGTTATTCTTAGTGAAACATTGTTAGTAGCTATGCTGATAATTACCATTGTATCGGCCGTAGTAATGCTTTCTTTTAATCAAGTATTTGCATTGGGAAGTAGCAATGGTGCTGTGCAAGCAGGTGGTGGAGCAGAACTTTGGAATAATGTGACAAACACATTTAACCCGAATGTAGTAAATGATATAAAAAGTAAACTTTTTGGTACAACAGACCCTGTGGCGTATATTGAAAGTAACTATGTTAAGGAAGAATATACTTTGTCACAAGGTAAAGTAGTGCCAGCAAAAGCAATAAATAAAAAAGTAGGTAATGCACAAGACGGAATGGTGGTAACATTAGGTGGCAAGAAATGGATGGTAGCATCATTAACACTTGCAGACACACCAAACCATAAAAATAGTGTAATAATGACATTATATTTAGCACAAAATGAAGGTACATCTATTTATTCCGATTTCCCAATAAAAACAGGTGCTGGAGTGGGTAGTGACAGCGTGAATTTTGGAGCAAATATGTATAGTAGTAGCACAGTGAGAAATCACTTGCTAACAGCAGATAACTGGAGCTTATTTAGTAGTGGTTATTTTGCAGAAAACTATCTTGTACAGCCAAAATACATAAATTATCAACGCAACTTAACAAGAAATGGTAGAGATGATGGAACAGACCTTAAAAACGATACATTAGGTGATGCTTTTAATCCGTATAAAGGTAACAACTACGGTTGGGATGCAAGCGGAACTTGGGGTTCAAAAGCAGAATACGGCACACACGTACTTTATGACGAAAATACAACCGTAAATGGCTATAGATACAACGATTGGGGCGAAGACTATATTTGGTTGCCATCAATGACAGAAACCGGTGCATTGAAGGAAGAAGGCGTTACAAGCGGTGGTTCTTACATAGATGATGAATGTGTTTGGAAGTTGACTCAGAATCAACGTAAGCACTCAGGTAGCACCTGGTCTTGGTTGCGTTCTGGCAATTTTAACTATTACTCCTATTCTTATGCTCTCGGTTCGTCCGGCGCGTATAATAGCAACTATGTTGGCGTTACCTTCGGCGTGCGTCCTGCGCTTCATCTTAATCTAAGCTCTGCCGTGCTGGGCACGGCAAGTGGTATCGCTCCAACTAATGAAAGTGGATATGATTACCAAACTATAGATAAAAATAATATAAGACAAAATTTTGGTGCATTAAATAATAATCATAGTGCAAGTGTAAATGGTAGAAATGTACTAGGTAAAATTTCACCTAATACCAAATTGTTTACATTTGTTTCTAATTTGGAAAATTCAAAAAACTCAATAAAAGTGTACGATAGC
>OFGN01001313.1_pt1 | contig 18614 bp, 13 predicted proteins | sample 1521821 | NCBI WGS metagenome assembly OFGN01 (sample SAMEA3504094, study PRJEB24116) | mouse gut metagenome | biome: mouse gut; feature: mouse-associated habitat; material: faeces | place: Denmark | collected 2011
CGTATCAGGCCTGCCGGCGTAATATTGTCAAAATAATTTTGTATGGATTGATCGAACCCTTTTCAGATGCCAGGAGTTTTGTACTCTGAGGCTTTGGAACAGGGTTCGGTGTTTATAAAGATGAGTCATTATATCCCATACCTGAATGGAGGGGAAACATTGGAAGAGTCTATCGGTTACCTGCCGACATCAGATGAATTGGTATATATGGGAATATTTTCGCTTGTAGGAGGCAGTACAACAGAAGCTTATACCTTAGATTTTTCGATCTTAACAAATTATCCTGAATTATCAGATAGCGGCGAGCCGAATGAGAATGCACAGGAAGCGGCTGCATTGAATCTGGGCAGCAGTGGCGCTACCGTGTCAGGGATGATAAATTCACCTGTTGATAACGATTGGTATTCTTTTACGGTTATTGATAGTCCCAGATATAATAAGATGAGATTAAATCTAACTTCGACTTCAGCAGTAAACGGCTGCAAACTTGAGATATACAGAAATATGACAGAGGATTATTTTACAATGCAACTTGGCGGAAGCGGCACCGGAGAGGGAGAAGTAGATTTGCCCGCAGGTACATATTATATTCGTGTGATGAGTACAAATACTTTTAGCAATTTTAATCCGTTGGAACTGCCGTCTTATAGTCTTTCCGTAGTACCTGTATCGAGAGTAGATGGGATTAAAATTACAACGTATGAGGGGATTAAAGTTACGGAAGGTTCATATCATGAGGGCTATTCTTATCGCATATGGGACTTAGTAGGTACAGAACCAACTTTTGTAAATGTTATAGGACTGGCGTATTACACAGACAGTATGGGAAATAAAACCGGGGCGGCAAATGTAAAGGTCAAAGGAACGGTTGTAAATACTTCATATGAATTATCAGATGAGCCGGAGCTGTCGACAACATATGGCTCAGCTATTACCCGTGAAGATGGTTTCTTTTTTATAAGGGTATATCTGAATAAGTCGTTGGGATACCGGCATTATAGTGGTGACAATTACGATTATATGGAAGTAGAGGCTTGCCCTCAATTTAATATTCAAAAGAAAGCTACAGGTTTTTTCTATTTATTACACTCATTTTAAAGCTTTAATCGCCGATATATATAATAATTAGGTTATACCGCGCAAATGGAATTGCGGAAAATATTCAAAGGAATGGAGGTAGTTTGGTATGAGAGTTGGTGGATTCGGAGGTATCCCTGCGGGCGTGATGATGCCGGAGCGGAATGTTCCGGAAATCGAGGACCAGATACGGTCTGCGGACGATCTGTTCGGTCCGGGATACGAGGTTAAGATTTCCGAGGAGGGGAGAAAACTGCTCGAGGGGCAGACGGGAGAGGAAATTCCGAAAGATATCGGGGCGCAGGGTACACAGTACAATGAAAAGGTGGAGATGCTGCTGCGGCAGATGGAGGAAGTACATCAGGAAAGAAAAATCAGAAGTGAATATTATGATGAACTGGAGAATGTCATTGAGTTACAGATAAAGGTCACGAACGCCGCCTATGGCAGGATGAAAGACAGTTCGGCGTATCAGGATCCATTGATGAAAGAGGTTGTCAATAAACAGCAGCTATTGCAGGAAGAGATGCAGGAGCAGAAGGACTTTCAGGCGGAGGAAGCCCTGAAAAGGCTGGAGGAGGCACAGCGGGCAGCGGCTGTGCAGACATCCCGGAAGAAGGAAGAAATCAATGAAAATAACCGGGATCTGGTGACTTTGCTCAGGACGATGGAAGAAGCCGAAAAGGCGGAGGAAGAACAGAAAAACAACGGTGTGGATAAAGAGGATGGCAAAGATAACAATATATCCGACACGGAGAGTTCGGTAAGCGATACGATTCATCATTCTGCAGCGGAACTTATGAAATCTTCCCTGAACCATGAAAGGGGTGTGGAAGAGGTGTCGAATATGGTCAGCGATGGCGGGCATTACTTCCTTTCCAAGGCGGACGGCATTGCCCAAAATCTGCTGAAAAAATGCAGAGTGCTTAAAGCTGCCGTCCAGGATGAGTCTTTTACGGTCGGACAGTTGGGAGAGGCGATGGAGAGTTTCCGGAGCGAGGTAAAAATAAAACTTGAGGAGGCTTATATCCTCGGAAGCTTCGGGACGCAGGTGCTGCGGGATATGCGGGACGTTAAGCTGCAGCGTATTGCGGATAATCCGCTGCAGAGCATGCAGCAGATCAAAGACGGCATGATGCAGGCGGCGTCTGATGCCGCGCTTGGAGAAGCGAGACAGAGCAGTATTGATAAATCCACCGAAAAGCTGGCGGAGGAGGTAGAAGAGTTAATTGACGAGCGCAATGGCGTGAACAGGAATCCGGCGGAAACGGAGAAGGAAAAAGAAGAGAAGGACGTACTGCCGGAGGAACTGCTGCAGAAGGATGCAAAATAGGCGCTGATCAATATTGTATAAGAATTTTTACAGGATAAACGAAGCCTGAAAGATGCTTACCGTATCAGGTCCGCCAACGTAATATTGTCAAAATAATTTCGTATCAACTGATCGAGCCCTTTCCACATGCCGAGAGTTCTGCACTCTGACGCTCTGGAACAGGGCTCGGCGTCATTTTCAAGACAGCTTACGGGGGCGAGAGATTCCTCGGTCAGCTCAAGAATTTCGGTCACGGTATATTTTTCGGGGGCTTTGTTCAGGCGGTAGCCGCCGCCCTTGCCGCGAAGCCCGGTGAGGATTTTTCCTTTTACGAGCATTTTCAGAATACTCTCCAAATATTTTTCGGATATTTCCTGTCTTGCGGCTATCTCCTTAAGCGGCACATAGCCGTCATTGTTCTGCTGTGCGAGGTCTATCATAACCCGCAGGGCGTAGCGCCCTCTGGTGGATATCATCATGGTTTTCTCCGTTTCTTTACCGTTTTTTTGCAACATAGGACGGTGCCATTCGGACTGGTTATTCCTACATTCCTATCATATTACAGGGTAATTAAGTTGGCAAGGGGGAAAGATAGTTGAGGTTCAAATTTCAAATGAATATTGACAAAACGGACGGTAATGGATATGATATATAAAACCTATTGAGATAGTAGGAAAATAAAATAACAGCAGGAGGGAATTTATTGTGGCAATCTATAAAAACATAGCGGAACTGGTGGGCAGGACGCCCCTGCTGGAAGCGGGAAATTTCGGGAAGAAGTTTGCGCCGGATGCGACGATCCTTGCGAAACTGGAATATTTCAATCCGGCGGGCAGCGTGAAGGACAGAGTGGCGAAAGAGATTATTTTTGACGCCCTGGAAAAGGGCGCTCTGACAAAGGATTCCGTGATCATCGAGCCCACAAGCGGCAATACGGGCATCGGGCTTTCCGCGATCGCGGCGTCCCTGGGCATCCGGATTATTATCACGATGCCGGAGACGATGAGCGTGGAGCGCCGGAATCTGATGAAGGCTTACGGGGCGGAACTGGTGCTGACGGACGGGGCAAAGGGGATGAAGGGCGCAATCGGGAAGGCAGAAGAGCTGGCGGCAAAGATACCGAACAGCCTGATTGCCGGGCAGTTTGTAAATCCGCTCAATCCGAAGGCGCACAGGGAGACTACCGGACCGGAGATTTGGGAGGATACGGAAGGAAAGGTGGACATCTTTGTGGCAGGTGTAGGCACAGGCGGCACCATCAGCGGTACCGGAGAATATCTGAAAGAGAAAAATCCGGCGGTGAAGATCGTAGCGGTGGAACCGGCGGATTCCCCGGTGCTGTCGGAGGGAAGATCGGGAGCTCATAAAATTCAGGGGATCGGCGCGGGATTTGTACCGGAGGTCTTAAATACGGAAATTTATGATGAGGTTATCAGAGTGGAGAGCCGGGACGCTTTTGCGATGGGCAGGGAGTTTGCGAGATGCGAGGGCATTTTGGTCGGTATATCTTCCGGCGCGGCGCTCCATGCGGCGGCGGAACTTGCAGGGAGAGCGGAGAATGCGGGAAAGGTGATCGCAGTGCTGCTTCCCGATACGGGAGATCGGTATCTGTCTACGGAGATGTTTGAGGATTGAACCGCGGCGGGGGATGAAAGAAAAGACGCCGGGGCAGGTTGATGCTGGCGGTTCGGAGATGGGAAGTAAATGAAAAAAAGATTATTACAAATCCTGTTGGTGCTGGGGGTTTTGACACTGTCATACCAGGGTATCCGGCAGTATGACAGGTATCTTCAAAACAGATCCTGCACCAGAGAGATTTTTGCGATGGATACCGTGATGAGTTTTACGGCTTACGGGAAAGATGCGGAAGCTGCCATAGAGGCTGCCGTGCAGGAGGTTCGGCGGTTGGACAGCCTTTTATCGACAGGCAGCGTATCCGGCGAGGTATCGAAACTGAATAAGGCGGGAGCGGCGGCTGTCTCGGAGGATACGGGAGAACTTTTTATAAGGGGAATGGAAATTTATGAGGACACGAAGGGAGCGTTTGACTTTACGGTTTATCCGCTGATGTGTCTGTGGGGATTTCCGACGAAGGAGTACCATGTGCCGACACAGGAGGAACTGCGGGAAGTGCTTCCTTTGGTGGATGCGTCAAAAGTGAAGATGGAAGGTGATAAGGTATCTTTGGGGAAGGGACAGCAGGTTGATTTCGGCGGAATCGCAAAGGGCTATGCTTCCGGGCGGGTGATGGAGGTTTACCGGGAGTATGGGGTTAGTTCCGGTATGGTTTCTCTTGGCGGAAATGTACAGGTGCTTGGCAGAAAACCGGACGGTTCGGCGTGGAAGATCGGAATCAGGAATCCGGAAGGGGCACTGGGAGAGATCGTTGCCTCGCTGGATGCGGAGGACTGCGCGGTGGTAACTTCGGGAGGTTATGAGCGGTATTTTGAGGAGGATGGTACTACCTACATCCATATCCTGAATCCTGCCACAGGCTATCCGGCGGTAGGAGAGCTGGCTTCCGTGACGGTGGTATCGGAGGATGGTACGCTGGCGGATGCGCTGTCTACATCTCTTTATATTATGGGGATGGAGGATGCGGTTTCTTATTGGAAAGCTTACGGGGATGAGTTTGAGATGGTGCTGATTACGGAGGCAGGAGAGATTTACGCGACGGAAGGTATTTTCGGCCTGATCAGGACGGAGAGAGAAGTGGAAGAGATAACCGGATAACCGGCAAAAATGGATTTTTAGTATCTGTTTTTCTTGACAAAGACACCCGGAAGAACCTACAATGTAAAACGATGTTGAATACAAAGAGGAGCACAACGGACATATACAAAGACAGGCGGATAACGATGGTATCCGGTGAAAAAGTGTGCAAAAAAGGAGAACAATATGGCAAACGAGAAAATTCCCTATAAAATTTATCTGTCGGAGGAGGAGATGCCGAGAGACTGGTACAATGTGCGGGCGGATATGAAGACAAAACCGGCGCCGCTTTTGAATCCGGCGACGAAGGAGCCCATGAGTTTCGAGGATCTTCGTCCTGTTTTCTGCGATGAGCTGGTGAAGCAGGAGTTGGACGATACGACGAAGTATATTCCGATACCGCAGGAAATCAGGGACTTTTACAAAATGTACCGTCCCTCCCCTCTGGTGCGTGCTTATTGTCTGGAGGAAAAGCTGCAGACACCGGCAAAAATATACTATAAGTTTGAGGGAAACAATACATCCGGTTCCCATAAGCTGAACAGCGCCATCGCTCAGGCATATTATGCGAAAAAGCAGGGCTTAAAGGGCGTGACCACAGAGACAGGCGCGGGGCAGTGGGGAACGGCGCTTTCTATGGCGTGCTCCTATCTGGAACTGGACTGTAAGGTGTATATGGTGAAGGTGAGCTATGAGCAGAAACCGTTCCGGCGTGAGGTGATGCGGACTTACGGCGCCTCCGTGACGCCTTCTCCTTCCATGGATACGGAGGTCGGCAGGAAGATTCTTGCAGAGCATCCGGGGACCAGCGGTTCCCTGGGCTGTGCCATTTCCGAAGCGGTGGAAGTTGCCACAGGCACGCCGGGTTACCGTTATGTGCTGGGGAGTGTGTTGAACCAGGTTCTTCTGCATCAGTCGGTGATCGGCTTAGAGGCGAAGGCGGCAATGGATAAATACGGTATCGTGCCGGATGTGATCATCGGCTGTGCCGGCGGCGGAAGCAATCTGGGCGGTCTGATCTCTCCGTTTATGGGTGAGAAATTAAGGGGGGAGCGGGATTATCGGTTTATTGCCGTAGAGCCGGCGTCCTGTCCGAGCTTTACAAGAGGGCGTTTTGCCTATGACTACTGTGATACGGGTATGGTATGTCCTCTTTCCAAGATGTATACGCTGGGCAGCGGCTTTATTCCTTCCGCAAACCATGCGGGCGGGCTTCGCTACCATGGCATGAGCAGTACTTTGTCTCAGCTTTATCATGATGGATATATGGAGGCGGCTTCTGTGGAGCAGACGCGTGTATTCGAGGCGGCGGAACAGTTCGCGAGGGTGGAGGGCATTCTTCCCGCGCCTGAGAGCAGCCATGCAATCCGTGTTGCCATCGATGAAGCGATGAAGTGCAGGGAGACAGGGGAGGAAAAGACGATTCTCTTCGGTCTGACCGGAACAGGTTACTTTGATATGGTGGCTTACGAGAGGTTCCACAACGGGGAGATGACGGATTATGTTCCAAGCGATGCGGAGCTTAAGGAGAGTTTTGCGCATCTGCCGAAGGTAGAAGGGTAAAAAGAATAAAGATAGAATGGATCACTTTGGAATGGCTGGCCTGGAAGATCATTTCAAAGTGATTTTTTAATGCTTCGGATAGACAATACATAAGCAGATATTCATAATGGATAAAAACAAAATCATCATGAAAAAACAAAAGAAAAGGAGTACCTGCTTATGAACACCCTGAATGATTATATTGCAAAGTATATTGAATACTGCGAATACCGGAAACGTCTGGATTCCAAGACGCTGAAGGCATACCGGAGCGACCTGAAACAGTATGAGATATTCAGCGCGGATATGCCGGATTGTCTTTCTAAAAATACCGTGGATTTGTTTATCACCCATTTGCACAGACAGTACAAATCTAAGACGGTAAAGCGAAAAATCGCAAGTTTAAAAGCATTTTTTCATCATCTGGAGTACAAGGAGCTGTTGGAGGAGAATCCTTTTCTGAAATTGGATATCCGATTCCGGGAAGAGAGGCTTCTTCCCAAAACAATTCCGTTTCACTCTATTCAGACATTTCTGTCTGTGATCTATTCCCAAAAAGAATATGCCGAGTCGGAATATCAATACAGATGCCATATCAGGGATATTGCGGTGATAGAATTATTGTTTGCCACCGGAATGCGGATATCGGAATTGTGCTCGCTGAAACCGTCCGATATCGATCTTGAGAATCATACGGTCCTGATCTATGGGAAGGGGGCGAAAGAGAGAATTTTGCAGATTGGCAATCGGGAGGTTCTTTCTGCGCTGCATTTATATCGGGAGACTTTCCGGGAGGATATTGAGAGCTGCGGGTATTTTTTTGTAAACAGGCTTCGGCATAAACTGTCGGACCAGTCGATTCGTTTTATGATAAGACGGTATACAAAGATCGCCGGTATACATCAGCATATCACGCCGCATATGTTCCGGCATTCTTTTGCCACACTTTTATTGGAACAGGATGTTGACATCAGGTATATACAGCGGATGCTGGGACACAGCTCTATCAGTACGACGGAGATATATACCCATGTTTCGAGCGCCAAGCAGAAGGATATTCTGGTGAACAGGCATCCGAGGAATTTGATGGAGGTGAATGGTAAACGGTAGATAGTGTATACCTCGACTGCAAGGGCAAAGCATGTGACGATAGACTATGATTTCATCGTGGTTTGGAGACTTAAGTCTCAACTTTCATACCAGCGTATGGAGGTAAGTCTATGGATTTAGAAACAACCATGATAGCTGAGCAATAGGTACGCGTTATCTACCGTTTATGGTGAATGTAGGATAATACTAGATTATCTTACATAGTTGGACTGTAGGATATTTTCCTAAAAATAAAATAAATGTTTGTGCAGATTATAACACAAAAGCAGTTTAAAACGAACAGTTGTATGTCTGCTCATTAACAATTTAAGGGGGCTAAAGTTATGTATAATTTTTTACTAATTTCATCTGTCGAAAGCGCTAATACCACGGATTTATATGACCAAATAGATTATTTGCAAAGATTTGATATAAAAGTTACTCTTTTGATGGATCCATCAGAAATTCAGTTAATTGATGCAATCCGTAATAACTACTATGATTGTGCTTATGTACATATTAAACGGAGGCTTACACTAGACACAATTTCATACGATCCCGTAAAAATACTTGAATATTACCATGTTCCCCTAGTTGGAAATCACTATATTACGCAGTTAATGATTGCAGATAAGTGTTTAACAAGTTCTTGCTCTGGCATGGGACTTCCTAGTGTTATTATCACGAGAGAGATGTGGCATACACAAAATATTCCTGTTGATACGATTACAGAAATTGGTTTTCCCGTTATAATTAAACCAAATTCACTACATGCTTCCCAAGGACTTTCACAAGAGAGCATTATTCAAAATGAGATAAACTTGATAGCTCAAATCTCACGTATCTTTCAACGCTTTCCCAATGTTGGCGAGATTCTAGTTGAAAAATTTTTGGAACCAGCCACAGAGTACACTGTTTCTATATTGGGCAATGATCCAAGCCTAGCTTGTTCTGTAACAAAATTAACATACAAGTCCGATGAAAAGCATCACATCTATGATGAAAAAAATAAGTCTATCGCATTGGAGGATAGGGACTTTATGTTTGAAGTTGAGACAGATTGCGTGGTTCGGGATAGATTGGAAGCTCATGCCAAAGCACTGTTCCGGCACTTTCGGATGAAAGATTTTGGTCGGTTTGATTTTATTTTGGGGAGTACCTATTACTTGCTGGAAGCAAATTGTTGTCCAATCCCAGGTAACAGCTTTTCTTGGGAGTGGCAATATTCTTATGGCCTGCAGAAACGGCAAGTTTTGGCACTATTCCTCAGTGCATTCCATTTTGGGCAAATTTCTTCTGGACGTGCAGATGGGTTGCCTTTTACTCTGATTGCTGACCTTCCTCAAATGATTATCAATCAGATTTCTTTTCCACTGCCGATAGATGTTAAACCAGAATGTACAGGGCAGACTTCAAACTGTAAAAATCCGCAGCTATTTTCAATGAATAGCCGTGTTGGCTCAGAAACTGAAGTGCATAGTTTTTTGAAAGCGCTTACTATCATGCTCAAACCCGGTTTAATTTTAGAAACTGGGACTTATGAGGGGGATGGCACCATCGCTTTTGCCGAGGGTGTAGTACAGAATGGTTTTGGACAGGTGGTTTCTATAGAGTGCAATGTGGATTTAGCTAGAACAGCTCGTCACAAACTGTCGAATTATCCGGTAGAAGTAGTTGCCTGCAATAGCCTTGAATACATTCCTATAGGTCCAATTGATTTGTTGTTTCTTGATTCAAAGAGAACGCTGAGGCGGGAAGAATTTTTGCGCTTTCGACCATTCTTACATAATAAATCTGTAATCATATGGCACGATAGTTCATATAGACACCAAAATCATGCAGTATTTGACGCAGTGAATGAATTATATGAAGCAGGTGTTATTGACCGTCTACTACTCCCCACGCCTCGGGGTATTACATTATCCATGCTCAAAGAAGGTGGATTAATGTTATGATTGAAATGCAGTATCTAGTTCATCAAATTCCATATTTCTTTGGGAAGAATTATTCTGTCCACTCAGATATGTATCATAATGACGCTTATCCTGCCTGTCTGATGGTTCAGTGCGGAATACATATGTATAAAGTCCGATTTCCTGGGGTATTGAACAAGAATTCCGTACAAAGTGAGAGAACGGCCCTAAAACTACTCGCCAAACGTGGTGTGGTTGGGATTCCACATGTAGTCGCAGAGGGGGTTGTAGATGAAATCCCATACCTTGTTGAAGACTATATTGAAGGAAATAGTCTTGATAAAATCCATAATACGCTTTCTTGCGAAGATTGGGAGCACATTGCACATAGGCTTGCGCTCTTTCTCCAAGAGCTGATCACAATACAGAGTGCTCATCCATCTGTATTTAAAGCGCCAGGAAATAATTATGACAACTATGGAGAGGTCATCAAGGAAAGCACATTGAAGCATCTGAAACGCCACACTTCATTAGAGATTATTTCCTCCTCATCGGCTTTTCGGATTCAAGAAATGCTGGAAGATATTGGTTCGGTATTTCACGCAAGTGCAACATTTCTGCATTTTGACATTAAACCACAGAATATCATATTCGATGCTCACACCAAACATGTTTCTTTTATTGATTATGAACATTCTAGAATGGGAGACTATACCCATGAGCTTTTCCGCATCGATATGGCTGCTATGAGAAATCCATATTTTAATGACTGCTGGCATCTGGCAAAACAGGAATTTTTGACGAGGCTGTCAAATTGTTTGATGGACGAAAATTATTCTCATAAGCTTTTTTATTATGAACTTTTTTATGACATATCTGAAATGACATATTCTGTATTGATTGGGGATCGGAGTCAAGTCTCAGTTCATCTTAATAGGATAGAAAACAAACTGCAACAGTTCTAGAACCGTTGCAGTTTGTTTTCAAAGAAATCTTTTGCTTGCAAAAGTGCTTTGCGATACTCATTTTTATTTCCTAAATCAAAGGAAAGCGCAGCTGAAAAAGCGTTCCCTCCTATTAAATGTAAATCTTCTGGGAGGTCATTCCAATGCCTCATCACAGTTCGACAAAGTTGATAATAAATTTCAAACAACCGGAAAGATTTTGGATCTTCTTCAATGTAAGATTTTGCTTCCACTAAGGTGTTGACTGCGCCCTCATAGTCTCCATCTAACTCAAGTAGCCTAGCTCGGTTCCGCATAAACAATACTTCACGTTCTGGAATTGGGATATAGGAAAGTAGCTTTTCCTCTTCTGCCAAATACACATCTGCAAAATACCGTTGCTCCGGCATAAATGGAATAACTACAATAGAGGTTTCGGCCATTTCAGATAAAAGCGAAAGCGCTTCCGCATTGATGCTACTTCCCAGTTCAGTACGTGCAAGCCGGAAAGATGAAATTGCTGCGGTATAGTTTTCCTTAATTTGGCTCAGTTCATCTTCAGAGATATTCCCATCTTCTTTCTTTACCCGCCGAACAATCCTCTGCATGAGATTCTTGTAGACGGTTCCTATTCTACGATAGATTGAAGCCCGAAGTAGTGGAGAATTATTTAACCGTTCTAACGGTATACATTGATAAACCTGTAGCGCCTTTTCAAATTTTGTTTGCCTCCTTAACATGGCACCCCAACTAACAATACATTCTCCTGCATAAACCCAATCCTGTCGTTCTGAAAAATGAGTATATAAACTTTCAAATTTTTCTAAAATATCTGCACTGTTCTCCGTTTTGCTGCGTAACATATTTTGCTGTAGCATTATGACATGATATATCCTAGAATCCTTTTCGCTGAAAAGCATAGCTTTATCACAATATATAATGGCTTCCTGATAATCATTTTTAACGGTCATATAATATTTGGCGGCTGCATAATTCCAATAAGAACGATATGTATTCAATTGAGGATAAGTTGAGACCAACACATCTAAAGCGGGAAAAATCTGAACAGGATACTCAACTTGTACATATGACAGAGGTTGACTTAGACCCTGTATCAAAATATCCATAATTTCCTGTCCAAACTTTTGCTCAAATGTGCTCTTTGCTGCTATATCAATATAATCTTGGATATTTAAACTAGCCAAACTACTAACAAATGCGACTGGAACGATATATGGATTAACATCATACCATTGTGGCAAGAGAATCAAAATATCACAAATGCAGCTGTCTTTTACTTTCCGATAAAAAAATGTTTGAATGGCACAACTATATATAGAATCAATTGTAGCAAATTTCAGTACTTGTCCAACCGCATCTTTGGCACATTCCATACGATAGAGATAGTCAGATAATAAATATTCTTCGATTCTATCGTGCGATATGCGAATATAGTCGCTTTCTTCAGATGTTGTAAACAGGTTAATGTCCTGCAGTGCCTGTATAATATGCAAATAATCCTCTTGCTCTCGAAAAAGCTCATCGCTACTGAGCAATAGAAATACCGTGATATTTCGGCTCGGAGTTAGAGGAGAAAGTAACAATGAGAAATAAACATCAATTACTTTTTGAGCACGCACAATATCCCTTGGTTGGTCAAGTCTGTGTAGCATTTGGCGAGTAAAAAAACCAAATACGTCTGATATTAGTGCGGATCCTCCATCTAAGTTGTTTGAATAACACTTTCCAGCAATGGCAATCATATATGGGTGTGTAAACATCTCACGTATGAATCTGTTGTTACGGAGATCTGTAATAAATCGATTACATAATGTTGAGTTTTTAATGTAGGATTTAGCAAACTTGATTTGTAGTTCGAGCGGGAGCGGCTGAATCTGATAGTAAGGAACAGATGTATTCGACTTTGTTTCACAAAAACAAAATTCCGGAGTAGGGTATATTCCTGAATTTTTACAATAATCAAGAAACGCAAAATCACGGCAGGTTACAATGATTTTTAAATTTGCCAAACCAAGGCGATGAATACTCTCCATAAATGCAAATAGCGTTTTATATTGTTGAATACATTCGTTGAAACCACCACTCATTTCATTCAAACCATCAAAAATCATAACTAAATAACGATTAGTTAGTACCAAAAGGTTCTGAATGGACTTGAACATATTATCAAAGTCTGTACCATCGGAAGCTAACAAATCTCCCCAAAATATATCTGCACCATATTTTCCGTTAGCATATCCACATTTGGGAGCTGTCGCGGCTACTATGAGTTGCTCATGCTTCTGCTCACAAAAGTGCTGTAAGCTTTTTGTTTTTCCAGATCCGCTAGACCCAATCAAAAACAACCCTGATTTCATAGATTGTATAAAACCATCTATGATGTCTTCTATAGGAGTCTTCACATATTGATTATTGTCAAAATCAAACATCGTTCGCTGGCGTAAAAAAGCAGCTGTCATTTCCTTTGATTTTGCTCGAATATATTCTGACAAAGTATCGTCCGCTGAAGATACTGTGTAGAGTTTCGGTTCAATTTCTTTTTCGTACATGCTAGGTGCGGAGATTACAGCGGTTCCCGATAAAATAGCACGATGATTTTTTAAAAATAAGTTATATATATGATCATACTCCCTTAAAGACATATTTTCAAAGTGCAGAACAATTTGTCCGTTTTCCATATCCAAATAGTGACTTTTTCCTTCCAGTACTCTTTTGCCGTCTTTCTCAATATCATGTCCATCATTTGCACTTGTCGGGAACATTAGCCCACATAAATTGAGAATATCAAGAACAGTAGCAATTTTATGAAGCATGGGGCGTTTTATATCTACTGTGAAACGCCCATTGTTGTTCATATTGAGTCGTATGTTTTTGACCGCATTCCAATCTAATGGCACATTTTGATTTTGCATGGATTCAAGAATTATTCCGAGCGCATTCCAAAAAGAAATGTCAGGAGAATAATGATAGCCTTTAGAGTCAAACAGGATTCGAAGAGAATCCGCATAATCAAGTGGTGTTACCGCAATACCAGCGGTTCTTGCAACGATTTCGATTGCGAGACCCATTAAAAGTGACTCAACCTCATTTTCCGGCATTTGTAAGGGTACCGGAATATTATCTCCAGATTGCTGATGATAGAAAAAGAGATAGGCATTTAACACATTCTTATAATCTTCAGCAAAAAAAGGATAAATGGGCGTCCATTCATATTGTTCTGATAAATCATTGCTACATTTTAATAGGTTACAGAAAATATCCATTACTTTTTGGTTTGTTTTAAGAGAGCTGACAATCATGCTGCTATCCCAGTAATCGGGGATAGCAGATATTGAATCATCGCCAATCAACGTATAACATAGCTGAGTCATTAATTCGTCAAAAGTACCAAGTATATCACCATATATAAAATTAGATGATGACCTCCGCGCATTCATCCAGTCATGCACTTGACTATTCTCATAAAAATCCGATTCAAGAGGTCTCTTAGGTGTAGCCCAAAAGGCTGAATACTCAGAACTAGTATCTAAACTGTACATTATACCGGCATCTTGGCCTCGGTACCCGCAAACCAGACAGGAGCATCGACTGAACTCTGAAACCGTTTTGGAGATATCTGATGGGAGTGTAGTAAGTTCACGCGGAGAAAACCGTAGTTCACCATTTTCAATATCTCCATGTACTTTAAAAAGAGCAATATCTGAACCGCCTTTGATTGCTCGCTTCGGAAGATTACTAACCTGCGTAATATGAGGTATATCACTCAATACATCATCAATAAGCATGTCAAAATTGGTGGTTATTATTCTCTTAATATACCCATGTGCCACGAGTTCTTTCAGCTTTATGTATCCTATAGATGGTTTTAAGTCTTTGAAACATTCATATAATATCTCACGACGGTCTTGGGACGCATAGCACTCCCATACGTGATTTACAAAATCTTTATATAAGTGTTCCCATCCCGAGGGAGGGTTATATTGAGGACCCATACACCTAATTAAACAATCTTTTATAACTTGCTCAGTCGTAATTGGGTGTATAGAAGAAGAAAGAGAACACCCAGCACCTAAAAATAGGCAAAATGGGCGTCCATTTTGCTTTGCGCGTTTCATTGAGTCGGTTAACCGAAAAAAAGCAGCTGTATGATTGCTGTTTGTAGTCTTGTAAACCTCCATCAAATTGCCTCCAAATACTTTACTCACTAAAACAAAAATCTACTGATTCTACAAAAAGTTAATGCTAGGACTATCCTAATTATCTTATATATATTGGATAATCTAGTATTATCCTTCATTTCTCCCCCATTATAATCTTTTACCTCCAAAATTTCAACATTTTTCCAAGGCAAAATCCACGTCACAAAAAGCCCTCTCAGCAACCAATCCAATCTCCTCGCCTCAAATCAATAGTCATAGCGGTACATATCATACCAATACGCGCCGGCCGGTCCTGTGATCCACATTGAATGTCAGACTACTTTTTTGTATAATTATAGAGAAAGGCAGAAAATAATGGAAAATTACAGAAGATAATGGAAAACTACAGCGGAGAAGCGGCCTTGGCGATAATTTTACGGGGGGATGTGAGATGATACATATTGCTATCTGTGATGATGATCGGAAATACGCAAAAGAGATTGAGCTTATGGTAGAGGAATGCTGTAGCAAGACAGGGAATATGTACCACAGTGAAATATTTGAGGGGAGTATGAAACTCATAGAGGAGATGGAAAAAAGGAAATATTTTGATATTTTTTTATTGGATATCAAGATGCCTAAAATAGGCGGGATGGAACTTGCGGCAAAGATAAGGGATCTTTCGCCGCAAGCAATTATTATTTTTATTTCTTCATATGAGAAATATGTGTTTCAATCTTTTAAAGTACAGCCCTATCGGTTTATTCCCAAAAAACGGATGACAGATATGCTTCCGGACGCGATAAAGGATGCGCTGGAGTTGGCGAAAAAGCAACAAGAAGAGTTTTATGTTGTGGAGAATCAGAATGTGCTGGAGAGGATTTCACTCAGTAATATCCTGTATATCTGGCATCAGGGGAAATATGCATATATAGAAAAGGCTGACGGCGACAGTATAAAGGTGCGCAAATCATTAAAACAGATATTTATGGAACTGCCCGCTAAGGATTTTGTGTGGGCTGACAGGGGACGTATTGTCGGGAGTATGCAGATAGACAGGATTGAGGGCAACGAAATCATTTTGAAAGACAAAAAACGGATTTCAGTCAGTCAGGACCGGATTACAGATGTGAAAAATCAGATGAGAGAATACTGGATAAAGGGGGGATGACAAAGTGTGGGTGATTATATCGAAAACTTTGGATGCTGTCTATACTTTTCTGGAACTGGTTTGTTTATATCGGTATGTGGATATTTTTTATGAACAAAGAAGCAGGGGGAACTTTGGGACATATAACAGGCTGGCGGTTCCGGGAATACTGGTTATATGTAATCTGTTGACTGTTATATTTTTGAACAGTCTTGTTTTGACGTCGCCATATACCGTTATGGTGATGCTTGCCGAGTGCATCATATTTGTGCCATTTTTTTGGCGGTGTGATCTTTTAAATGCGATTGCAATTGTCGGTGGATATTTTTTTGTGCTAAGTACTTTTGGAAGCGTGGAGATTTTACTGACGGGTTTTCACGGCGGGGAAGAGTTGATCCGCGCGACGGTAAAAGAGCATGGCGTGCCCCGTATATTGTATCTGCTTATTTTCGGGACAAACTGGTTTTTGATCAATATGCTGTTTGGAAACAAGTTGAAAAAGAAGAAAATAAATATATCTGATATAAAATATACGGCATATATTTCGGTTACGGGCCTTGTGGGGCTGACGTTTATTGTCATGCAGATGCTTACAGGTTTTAAAGTGAGTATAACAGCAATCTTATTTGGGTATGTGCTTTTAGTATCTTCCGGAGTTTTTGCTGTGTATTATATTGTGAAAAGTAAAAATTTGCAGATGAGAGTAAGTCTTTTGGATATTCAGAATGAGATGCTTGAGCAGAATTATCAGCAGCTCAATGATTTTTATGTGGCAAATGCGGGCCTGGCGCATGATATGAAGCACCATTTAAGGACACTGCATCATATGCTGCAGGAGGGGGAGGAGGCACAGGCGCGGCAATATATAGAAAGCTTGCAGAAAACATTGGATTATTCGGAAGTAAAGGTATGGACAGGTATCGATGTCATCGATGTTATTCTGAACGAGATGAGGAAAGAGGCGGAGAGCAGAGGGATTTGCCTGAATATTCACACCAGTGTTTTTGTGCAGGATATTAAAATAGATATGAATGTTTCTTTTTAAGAATACTCACTGTCAGAAAGGTTTGTGGCGGGAATCAGCCCGCCACAGCGGGGTTTTGAGTGGTGTTAATTTCAATGTACTCGGCAATCCGGCGGAGCTCATCAGAAAACTTAAATTTCACGCTGATATTGCCGTTTTCATAAACCTTGATATGGTCTACAAGTTCAATCAGAATTTCCCGGTTAAGTGTTTCAATGTTCTGGTATTTCATAAAGGCTACAAGAGCGGGATGCTCATTGTCAACACCGTTTGCCAGTTCCGCCCGTTCAGCGGTCAGCCGGGTCAGAATATCCGAAAGGGATGCGGCCTGCCGCTCATAATCGGCTTTCATATCCCGGTAGTCCTGCTGGGTAATTTCCCCGTCTTTCCAGTCTTGATAAAGAGACTGCTTATACCGGGTAACTTTTGCCAGTTCCCGCTCCTTGGCGGCTATCAGATCATCCAGCCGGAAAGACTGGCTTTTTTTGACAGGGGCCGAATTGATACGGGAAATAATCTCGGAGTAGGAAACCGCCAGATGTACCTGTTGCCGTACAGCGAACAGGACAGCGGCCTCCAGCCGTTCATGCTTGATGGCGTGCATGGTGCAGGCAGTCCGGGAGCGGTTTTTGTAGGTTGAGCAAAGATAACGGTAGCTTTGCCCGCTCTGGCTCCGGGTAACGGATTTCCCGCAATCCGCACAGCGGAGGAAACCGCTGAACAGGTGGAGCTCCTTTTTCCGGGGAGCCGTCCGGGTATCACGCTTTAAGAGGGCCTGCACCTTTTCAAATGTTTCCCGGTCTATGATAGCCTCGTGGGTATCGGACACCCGCACCCATTCCTCCTCCGGCACTTGCTCAATCTGGTGTACTTTGTAGCTTTTCACCCGGCGGCGGCCCTGTACCAAATCCCCGGTATAAATCGGATTGGTAAGAATGAGGGTCACAATTTTGTCGCCCCACAGGGGATTGTCCGATGTTGAACTGGCAGGCAGGCCCTTTTCCCTGCGGTATGTTGTGGGGCTTGGGATGCCGTGATCGTTCAGATAATAAACCATAGCCCGCCTCGCCATACCCTGCAGGCATAAATCATAAATGAGCTTTACAATTTCAGCCGCATCGGGATCGACGATTAACTGGTGCTTGTCTTTCGGGTCTTTCAGATAACCATAGGGAGCAAAAGAGCCGATGTACTGGCCGTTGCGCCGCTTGTAATCGAATACCTGCCGGATTTTCTTTGAGGTCTGATAACAGTATTGATCGTTCATTACATTCGTAATCGGGACGATGATACTGGAAACGCTGTCCGGGTCACGGTAACTGTCCACATTTTCGGCAAGGCTGATAAAGCGAACACCCATCTGTACAAACAGGTTGTCAATCAGACTGCCAGCGTCACTGTAATTTCTTGCGAAACGGGAAAGGTCTTTCACAATCACACAGTTTATTTTGCCGCTCATAACATCGGCAAGGAGCCGTTGGAAGTCCTCCCGGTTGGCGTCTGTTCCCGTGTGTCCGTCATCCACATACTCGGTAATGCTTTCAAATTCGTCCTGGTGCTTGAAGTAAAAGTCTCCCAGCAGGTCACGCTGATTTTTTACGCTGTTGCTGTCGTCTTTACCCTCCCGGGCTTTTTTCAAATCCTCTTTGGAGAGCCGGATATAGCCGCCCATTTTCCAGCGCCGGGTCGCA
>OFGN01001316.1_pt1 | contig 18498 bp, 16 predicted proteins | sample 1521821 | NCBI WGS metagenome assembly OFGN01 (sample SAMEA3504094, study PRJEB24116) | mouse gut metagenome | biome: mouse gut; feature: mouse-associated habitat; material: faeces | place: Denmark | collected 2011
GCGCATGGAATGACATTGTGACACGAATGAAATTTTAGCGCTTTTCTGTGGCTTCGTTTTCCGCATTGGAAGATGCTGGCAATATTATGAAAAAATGAGCAGGTATGTGAAACAGTTTTGTGAAATGTGAAATCGTTCACACAAAACTGTTCAAAAATTATTTAGAAAATTTAGGGAAAATGACTATTTACAACACTTTTTCTATAGTATATGATAAAGGCATACATGAAACCGATAACACACTGCGATACTTTTTCGGGATATGGCACTGTCAGGAAACAGGGCTTGCGCAGCAGATCGGCAGAAACCATACAAAAGTTAAACTTATTTTTGGAAAGGAATGATTTTATGCGGAAGGTAAATATTAAGTTTAGGGATGTAGAGCAGGTAAGACAGTTTGTGAACACCATTGACAAATTTGACGCGAGTTTTGACCTTGGTTCGGGGAAGAAGGTGGTCGATGCAAAATCCATACTTGGTGTGATGGCACTGGATTTGTCTGGCCCCCTCTGCCTGAGATATCATTCAGACGATAAGGAGATTGAGGAAAAAATAGCGCCGTTTGTATATATGGAAGCATAATAAAAAAATAAAATCCGTCAGGAAGGAATGAGAGGTGTGGTCATGGGAAAAGAGGACAAAGTTTTTTTGGAAAGGCTCGAACGCCATCATGATGAGCTGCGCTCTATATGGAGTTGTATGACAATGATTCCATGTTTGCTGAGCTTAGCGACAATCTGAGGCAGTTTTATCTTGCCAGGAACAAGGAGTTGAAAAAAAGCGATGCGCAGCGCGCAGAAAATGCGGGCTGGTACAAACAGAATGACATGCTCGGCATGATGTTCTACATCGACAATTTTGCCGGCAATATGAAGGGCGTGCAGTCAAAGCTCGACTACATAGAACAGTGCAATGTGAACTATATCCATCTGATGCCGTTTCTCGATACGCCCAAGGGGCGCTCAGACGGCGGGTATGCCGTATCAGATTTTCGAAAAGTGCAGGAGAAGCTTGGTTCAATGGAGGATTTGGACAGTCTGACTGCCGCCTGCCACAAGAAGGGCATCAACGTCTGCATGGACTTTGTTATGAACCATACATCCGAGGAACATGAGTGGGCGAAAAAGGCACGTCAGGGAGACGGTGAGTACATGAGCCGCTATTTCTTCTTTGATAATTCATATATACCTACATTATATGAAAAGACAGTTCCACAGGTATTCCCTACAACGGCGCCAGGAAACTTTACATGGCTTCCAGATGCAAATCACTTTGTAATGACAACATTTTATCCTTATCAGTGGGATTTGAATTATAAAAATCCAAGGGTATTTAATGAAATGATGTACAATTTTCTTTATCTTGCAAATAGAGGAATTGACATTATCCGCATTGATGCGGTGCCCTATATCTGGAAGGAATTAAATACTTCCTGTCGGAATTTAAAACAAGTGCATACCATCGTGCGCATGATGCGAATGATCGGCGAAATCGTCTGTCCGGGTATTCTTCTGCTGGGTGAGGTGGTTATGGAACCTGAGAAGGTGACGCCTTATTTTGGCACTGTGGAAAAGCCTGAATGCCATATGCTTTACAATGTCACCACTATGGCAACCACGTGGCATACAGTAGCAACCAGAGATGTGAAGCTGTTAAAAAAGCAGCTTGATATTGTGAACTCACTGCCCAAAGAATATATCTTTTTAAATTATCTAAGGTGTCATGACGATATTGGCTGGGGGCTTGATTATGGAACATTGATGCTGGAGGGGATGGGAGAAAGGTCGCATAAACAGTATTTAAATGATTATTTTCTAGGCTTTGCCGGGGAAAGCAACAGCCGGGGAGAGCTTTATAATGCGGATCCGGTTACCGGAGATGCCAGATTCTGCGGAACTACGGCTTCTATGTGCGGTATAGAAAAAGCAGGCGAAAGTAAGGATAAAGAAGCGATGGAAAGAGCTGTAAGGTTTGACCTGATGCTTCACGCATACATGTTTATGCAGTCAGGAATTCCTGTTTTGTACAGCGGGGATGAAATTGGGCAGTTAAATGATTACACCTATAAGGATGATCCTAATAAAGCAGCAGATTCCCGTTACATTCACCGTGGGGCAATGAACTGGAAACTGGCAGAGAAAATTAAAGATGCGGATACCACAGAGGGGAAGATTTTTCAGGGATTAAGCAGACTGGAAGAAATACGAAAATCAGAAAAAGTATTTGTTTCAAATGCGGATGCATGGACAATCGAAACATGGGATCAGTCCATATTAGGCATTGGAAGATATTTTGAAGATGAAAAAATAATTGGCTTGTTTAATTTCAGCGAATATGACAAAACCGCATGGATTAATGAAACAGATGGCGGGTATGTGGATTTGATATCGGGAGAAGAATTAAGGCCGGTTGATGTTAAAATCCCTGCTTATGGATTCTATTATTTAAAAAGAAAGTAAATAAAAACCCTTATTTATGCACCGTTTTTAATAGCTGGCATAAATAAGGGATTTTTATTTTAAAGCTGCTGACGGGAATCGGACCCGTGACCTCCGCACTACCAATGCGACGCTCTACCGACTGAGCCACAGCAGCCTGCAATGTCTTTTAGACATCAACAAAATGTATTTTACCATAGCTTTCCTTATCTTGTCAATCTGATTTTTACTGGTGGAAACTTTTTGTAGTAACTGCTATAATAAAAAGCATATCAGAAAACATTTCGGATAAAAGAAAAGAAGCGGTGCCAGAGTCTGCGTGGTGGATGGCAGGAGTGGAGGAGTGTTATGCCGCAGATAGCAGGATTAACCAGTCAGTATATACAGGTAAAGCGGGAGACAACGAATAATGTTACCTATGGAGGGGATCAGGGGTTTTTCAAGGAAGTTTCCGGATCAGCGGAGGATGAAAGAAAAAGACGTTTGGGATGCGGAATCGTAGCTTTTTGTGATCTTCTTCTTTATCTGGCAGAAATCAATCCGGTTTATCAAATTCAGGAAATTAAAAATCATTCAGACCGGATACTTACGGAAAGTGAGTATAAGGCCTGTTTTAATTTTGTATATGGATTTCTTGGAGGATTGCCGGAGAAGAGAAATAAGGGACTAAGCGGTTTTAAACTGAGCCGAAAATTTAACCGGATGGCAGTTGCTGAAAACTGGAAGCTTAAAGCTGTGTGGGGGTGGAGCGGCCGAAAGCTGTTTCAAAGAATAACAAGGATGCTGGATCAGGATATTCCGGTAATTTTATGTATTCCCATGATGCTGTTTAAAAAAGATAAGGGAAAGGGAGCAGCATTTTATAAAAAAGAAGGAAAAACATATTACAGAGCATGCACCGTCTCAGAACATTATGTGGTGGTAACAGAGGTTTTTGAAGAAAATGAAAGTATTTATTTAGGGATATCTTCCTGGGGAGAAAAATATTATGTTAACTGGAAGGAATATGAGAAACTGATACATGCACATTTTCTGGGAACAATATTAGGTAACATTTTATATATTAAATGAAAGCAGCAGGTTTATAAAAATGAAAAAATACAATATGCTTACGGATAGTGAAGGAAGGTCTTTATTCTTTTTTGCACTTCCCATGATTTTAGGAAATCTTTTTCAACAGTTTTATTCTACGGCAGATTCCATTATTGTAGGGCAGTTTGTTGGGGAGAAGGCGCTTGCAGCAGTTGGTGCATCCTATGCACTAACTACAGTTTTTATAATGATTGCTATTGGGGGAGGAATTGGGGCTTCGGTAATTACATCCCAGTATCTGGGGGCAGCGCTTTACCAAAGGATGAAAACTTCTGTCAATACGGCATTGCTTTCCTTTTTGGCAGTAAGTGTTTTATTAGGTGGAATTGGCTTAATTTTCAGCAGAAGTATATTGATTTCACTTAACACTCCGGATAATGTTCTGGCGGAGGCGGTTCTGTACTTAAAGATTTATTTTACAGGTCTTCCTTTTCTTTTTATGTATAATATATTGTCATCTATTTTTAATGCATTGGGAAACTCAAAGACGCCTTTGTATTTGTTGATTTTCTCTTCTTTGTTGAATATTGTGATGGATCTTGTGCTGGTTGGAGGCTTTGGACTTGGAGTGGCAGGAGCGGCAGCGGCAACGGTGTTTGCCCAGGGACTATCAGCAGTGATTTCAATCTGTCTGCTATTAAGGACATTGAAATCTTATGATAATCAGGAAGGGGAAAAAGCGCTGTTTGATGTGCAGATGTTTGGAAATATGGTAAAAGTGGCAATCCCTTCTATGGTGCAGCAGTCCATTGTTTCCATTGGTATGCTGCTGGTTCAGTCTGTGGTAAACGGTTTTGGTTCTTCTGTGCTGGCAGGATATACGGCAGGAATGCGCATTGAATCCATCTGCGTAGTGCCTATGATCGCATCAGGCAATGCGGTTTCCACTTTTACGGCACAGAATCTTGGCGCAGGACAAGTTGAGCGGGTAAAGAAAGGATACCTTGCAGCAGTGAAAATGGTGGCTGCTTTTGCAGTGATTATTTGCCTGTCACTTACTTTTTTCCATGAATATATTATCAAGTCATTTTTAGAGACCGGCAGTGAGGCCGCCGCTTTTGAAACGGGGAATTCCTATCTTACTTTTATTGCATTTTTCTTTGTATTTTTAGGGTTAAAGGCAATTACGGACGGAGTTTTAAGAGGCGCCGGAGATGTTGTAGTATTTACGCTGGCGAACCTGATTAATTTGGGAATCCGCGTGGCAGCTGCTTTTACCCTGGCACCGCTAATCGGGGTGCAGGGCGTATGGTTTGCAGTTCCTATGGGATGGGCATCCAATTATCTGATTTCTCTGGTCAGATATTTATCAGGAAAATGGAGTAGAAAGAAGTTGATAAAGGCAGAGCAGTAGTAGTACAATACAGATAAGTTTTTATGATATACGTATAAGGAGGAAGCGGCTATGCAGCTTTTGGAGGAGAGAATCCGTAAAGATGGTGTTGTAAAGCAGGGGAATGTACTTAAAGTGGACAGTTTTTTAAATCATCAGATGGACGTTGAACTGTTTAATGAAATGGGAAAGGAATTCAGGCGTTTATTTCCCGATGATAAGATTAATAAGATATTGACGATCGAAGCTTCCGGAATTGGAATTGCATGTATTGCGGCCCAATACTTTCATGTACCAGTGGTGTTTGCAAAGAAATCACAGAGCATTAATTTAGATGGGGAACAGTATTGTACAAAGATAGAGTCCTTTACCCATAAAAGAGTATATGATGTGATTGTTTCAAAAAAATATCTGGGGAGGGAGGATCATGTGCTGATTATTGACGATTTTCTTGCCAATGGGTGTGCAGTGGCCGGACTGATCGATTTGGTAAAGAGTGCGGGCGCCTCTGTGGAAGGCGTGGGAATCGCGGTGGAGAAGGGATTTCAGTCAGGTGGAAAGCTTCTTAGGGATAAAGGAGTCCGCGTTGAATCCTTAGCGATCATAGAAAGTATGAATGATGAAAATGGGGAAATTGTTTTTCGCTGATTTCCAAAGTTCATAATAGAAGAACCCCCTTTATGCTGATAAAGATATGGCATAAGGGGGTTTTTGAAATTTTTTTATTGAGTTACTCCATCGCTGTCATTTGCAGGTGCCTGAGGATTTGCGGCATCGGCAGCGGCGGCATCGAGCTGTTGCTGTAATGCAGCCTGAGCAGCAGCAATTTCATTCCTCTGTTGTTCTACAAGCGCCTCTGCGTTTGGCTGGGCAAAGAATTCTGCATTATGCTGGCAGAGTCCTGTTTGATTTACAGGAACAGTTGTGACATTGCCATTTTCATCTACTACCTGCTGTGGAACTGTACCGGAGCCTTGAAGCAGTGCAGGATGCTCCGGAGGAGTTAACTCAAGCACGCCGGCTACTTTAAATGGACATTGTTCGCTGGCAGGAAGGTTACTGTACTGGCAGATCATACCCTGATAATGGGCATCACAGCTTTCTGTAGGAACTGTTCCTTCGGCAAAATATTCTGATCTTAAAGTGCCGTCACAAAGTCCTGCGATAGGCAGTTTACCCGAGCGGGCGCATACAGTTGCCTGAACAATACCGGAAGGCATATGGAAAGATTCTCCCGGGAGGTTTTCATGTATTTTAGCCATTGTCATACGCCATAGCTTTTTCGCCAGATTTCGTTCATCACCTCTGCGAAGTTTCGTATTATTGTCATAACCTGTCCAAACTGTAGCGGTATAATAAGGGGTATATCCGGAAAACCACACGTCATTGTAGTCAGAAGTTGTACCGGTTTTTCCGGCAATGGCCATATTACCAAAGTTAACGGAAGCGCCTGTTCCGCGAGTAACTACATCTGTCATTGCGCTTGTTAGCAGCCATGCGGTGGTTTCCTTGATTACCTGTCTGGAGTCTGGAAGGGTATTGTCAAGGATTACATTGCCATCGTGATCCACTACTTTTGTGTACAGCTTAGGTTTAATATAGGTGCCATTATTGGCAATGGCAGCGTATGCGGCATTTAATTCTTCATTGGTAACACCATCAGTCAAACCGCCCAGTGCAAGTGACTGCTGAATATCGGAGAAAATTTTGGTTTCGCCATTTACAGTGACTTCTTTTCGATCAACAACGGTAGTAAATCCAAAGTTTTTAAGATAGTCAAATCCAAGCTGGGGGGTAATGATAGTGAGGGTTTTGACTGCAATAATATTCATAGAGTCAATAATACCCTGACGCAGGGAATTCAATCCTCTGTATTCGGAACCCCACCAGTTGCCTACCGGTCTGCCATTGGCGTAATTAAAGGGTGCATCATTTAACATGGTGGCAAGCGTCAGTCCGGCGCTGTCCAGGGCCGGTGCGTATGCAGAAACAATTTTAAAGGTTGAACCTGGCTGGCGTGTGGTATCGGTGGCGCGGTTTAAGGTCTTGCTGCCTTCTTTAGTTCCACGTCCGCCTACCATAGCAACTACATAGCCGGTATGCTGATCCTGAATGGTAATTGATACCTGGGGCTGGGGAGTTAGAGAGATACTTTCATCAAAAACTTCATCTCCAATACCCAGCACAAAATTTTTGTATTCTTCGATCTGGGCATATGCTTCTTCCTGAGAGTTATAGATCAAATTAAAGGAAGAGTTTTCTTCTTTAAAGTGTTCCCGGTACATTTCGGTACTGTAATTTGCAAAGTCTCCATTTGCCTGTTTAACTGTCAGGGCGTAGTTCAAATACCATCTGGTATCTGCCGGATAATTTTCCTCGTTGGAAAAAACTTCATCACAGATAGCCTGAATATTAGGATCCTGAGTGGAATAAATCTGAAGTCCGCCGCTGTAAAGGAGAGTAAATGCCTGAGTTTCGTTATACCCTGCCGCAAGAAGGTCATGCATCACATCATCGGTTAATGCGTCTACGAAATATGTATTAACCAAAGTTTCTTCTACTTCTTCATTGACAATCTGAATGCGGGAGTAAACATCATCAGCCATGGCGGAATCATATTCTGCCTGTGTGATATACTCCTGTTCCAACATGTGGTTAAGAACCTTCGCCCGGCGCTCCGCGTTCTTTTCCGGATGGGAAATCGGATTAAAACGGGAAGGATTCTGAGTGATGGCAGCAATTACAGCGCATTCAGATAAAGTAAGGGTATTGACTGACTTATTAAAATAACGAAGGGAAGCTGCCTGTACACCAAGGGTATTTTGACCTAAGTTGATGGTGTTCATGTAATTTAAAAGAACTTCATCCTTGGGCATAATTTTGGTTAATTCAATGGCCAGGTACTGCTCCTGTATTTTTCTCTTTAAACTGTCAGCAAAACCTTCCTCACTTGTCCAGTCTGTAAAAACATTGTTTTTAAGAAGCTGCTGGGTGATTGTACTGGCACCTTCCGTAAAATCAAAGCCATTTGAAATACCTACATAAGCAGCTCGTAAAATACCCTGGATATCAATGCCATTATGCTCATAAAAACGTTCATCTTCTATGGCTACAAAGGCGTGTGCAAGGTTTTCTGGAATCATGTCCTGAGTTACCGGAATACGATTGGAATTCTGAGAGATCAGCTTGGCAGTCTGATTTCCCTCAAGATCGTAAACAAAGGTGGAAAAACCGGTGGGGGTAACGGAAACATTTTCGATGCTGGGTGAAGTGTCAATTACGCCCTTGAAAATACCGATGCCCATGCTGATGCCGATAATGCCTACTGCCAGTATGCCAAGCAGGGAAAGGTTTAATACTGCAAGCAGAAGCTTTTTCCCAAGCCGGGTGGAAGTAGCGTGCAGGGACTTTTGTTTGGCTTTGATCCCTTTTTTACTGTAGTTCATATATATGCCTCCATATAGATTAAGTTCACATCAAACGCTGTCACACTTTGTGCAGCAGCTTATTGACCAAAAAATGCAACACTTTAAGTATACCAAAATGTAAGACTGAAATAAAGTTTTTTCATACTTTATTAAGAATTGTTCACAAATCAGTACACTTTTATTCCCGTCTGTGATAAACTTCTTTCATAGGTTTATCTTATATTTCAAGGATCAAAGGGGAAAATTTTATGTCAGACAGGGAAGCGGAATTTCCTTCATATAAAATTATATATCGGCAGGGAAACGGGGCTTATGAAGAAAAGAAATCTAAGTTTATTGCACAGATAGCGCCTGCAGAATCGGAAGAAGCGGCACTTAGCTTTATTGAGTCGGTGAAAAAAAAGTATTATGATGCCAGACACAATTGTACGGCATTTGTAATTGGAAACAATAGTCAGCTTACCAGATGCAGTGATGACGGAGAACCAGGTGGAACTGCCGGAAAACCGATTTTAGAGGTTCTTTTGGGAGCTAAGGTTACAAACGCAGCGGCAGTGGTGACCAGATATTTTGGGGGAACACTGCTTGGAACAGGGGGGTTGGTTCGTGCTTATACCCAGGCGGCACAGGCGGCTTTGCAGGATGCCGGAATCGGTCTTATGGAGTATGGAGCGGAGATAACGGTGGAAGTGGATTATCCTGATGTATCCAAAGTGCAGTACTTTTTTTCCAGTAAAAAAATTGAAATCACAGAGGCAAGGTATACGGAAAAGGCGGCCTTCGATATCTGCATTCCGGCAGGGCAAAGGGAACTGATCAGGGAAGAACTGATCCGGCTCAGTGCTGCCAGGGCACGCATAACAGTTACAAAGGAAGGGTACTATATGAACAAAGAATACGATGAACCATAAAATACGAAAATTATGAGTGAGTGGAATTGATAAAGAGTAATACATTGACAAAAAAAGTCGAATGGTCTAAAGTAAAAAAAGAGCATTTTCCAGAAAGGTGGTGGTTTTTATGAAGAAAAGTATAGCAAACAGTAATACTGATATTCCTCCTCATGAACGGAGCATAAAAATCACATATAAAGGAGAAATGCTATGGAAGAAATCAAAGAGTTCGAAATAATTAAGGAACTACTGGACACAAAGCAGTATACCCGGCTCCGCCAGAAGATTGCAGAAATGAATGAAGCAGATATTGCAGTAATTATGGAGGAATTGGAAGAGGAGGATCTTTTGAAGATTTTCCGCATTCTGCCCAAAAACATTGCGGCAGATGTATTTTCTTATCTGGAAGTGGAGAGCCAGCAGTTCATTATTACCAGCCTGTCGGAAAAGGATGCGGCAGGAATTATCAATAACCTGATGGCGGATGATGCTACGGATCTTTTGGAGGAAATGCCTGCAAACGTAGTAAAAAAGCTGCTTGCCAATGCAAATCCGGAGACCAGAAGAGATATTAACCATCTGTTAAGATATCCGGAGGATTCTGCCGGCAGTATTATGACGGTAGAGTACGTGGACTTAAAAGAAAATATGACAGTGGAAGATGCCATTGCCCGTATTAGAAAAATTGGCGTAGATAGTGAAACCATTAATATATGTTATGTGCTGGATGCCAAAAGAACACTGGTGGGAACGGTTGCCCTTCGATATCTGCTGATCAGTTCAGGGGATGCGGTGATCGGGGATATCATGCATGAAAACGTTATTTACATTAATACCTTAATGGATCAGGAAGAAGTTGCCAGACAGTTCCAGAAGTATGACTTTACCGCAATGCCGGTAGTGGATAATGAAAATCGTCTGGTAGGTATTATTACGGTAGATGATATTGTGGATATTCTCCAGGAAGAGGCTACGGAGGATATGGAAAAGATGGCGGCTATTGTGCCATCAGATAAGCCTTATATGAAAACAAGCGTGATTGAAACATGGAAGAAGCGTATGCCCTGGCTTTTGCTGCTTATGATATCGGCAACTCTTACAGGGAGTGTGCTTACTACCTTTGAGGATGCGCTTTTGGCATATGGTGCATTAATTGCGTATATTCCCATGCTGATGGATACAGGTGGAAACGCCGGCGGACAGGCCAGCGTTACTATCATTCGCGGACTTTCTTTAAATGAAATAGAATTTGGAGATGCATTTAAGGTGGTCTTTAAAGAAGTCCGGGTTGCATGTCTTTGCGGGATTACACTGGCAGCAGCTAATTTTTTAAAGCTTCTTTTACTGGATAAAGTCAGTATCATGGTAGCGTTAGTGGTATGCCTGACACTGGTAGCAGCGGTGATCATTGCCAAGCTTGTAGGATGTACACTGCCTATGCTTGCAAAAAAAATCGGATTTGATCCTGCTGTTATGGCAAGCCCTTTTATCACAACTATTGTGGATGTGCTGTCGCTTCTGGTATATTTCCAGATAGCAACCCATTTACTGCATATATAATCATTTTATAAAATAAGCAGTCAGCCGGTGGGGGTATTTACATCCATTTGGCTGATAATATAAAAATGAAATCCCCCGTAACACTGATCTGGATGATGCTATGCCAGACAGTTGCGGGGGATTGATGAATGTTAGGATGTTCCGCAGTACGCGGCATCCATTTTTTATACTGATTTAATGCAAAAGGCAAAGTATCCGACTCCTGTATCAAACAGAAAACTATAATTGGAATATTCAATGCAGAATTCCCGTTGAAGTTGTTCCATAGTCATTAAATGGCTGCTTTCCAGTTCAAAGCTATGGGAGGATGGAAAATGGGCTGTAATCTGATTTGTCGTCTGTTCAGAAAGTATTTTGAAAGTATTACTAACTAATTTGTCGACTTTTCGAAATTGCATATCCAGTATAGAGTTTACAATATGCAGTACCAATCCTTCCTCAAAAATTAATAGAAACTGTATTTGTTTGCCTTCTTTTGATTGATAGATTAATCGGCTGATTACACTTTCTCCGAAATTTTCTCCACTATAATGTTCGCTGATGACATCCGCCTGCAGCTTAAAAATTTCCTCCATAGTGTCAGATATTGCACTTTCCAGCCCTAAAGCAGTCTTTCCTGAATGATCAATTTTCCATTTGTTTATGCCTTTTCCCGTAATGGCACGGTCTTCAATCATAATATGTGCAGTCAGCCATCCAAGGCAGATGCCGAGAAAATGATGGATGGATTCCTTTGAGTATTTTGATGTTTTCAGGTCTTTTTCAAGCGCAGGAAGAGTTTTATCACGCATATCATCATGCAGACGCTTGTGCATTTCATAACCTTTGTATCCTATCGACTTCATATAGGCTTCTTCTTCAGCAAAATGTGTTATGGCATAATTTTTAAAATACTTAATTCCTTCAGCACATGCCCAGGGACCGTTATTTTCATTTTCATTAAGGCAGGATAATTTGTGTACAATTGAAAAAAGTTTCCGGTGTGCTTTATCAATGGAATCTACTCCAATATCAAACCGTTTATTCCATTTTATTTCTTTGGCCATTTTTCTCCTTTATCATTGAAGAAGCAATCCTGCATTAATTGCAGGATTATGCTCCAGTCACATAACAATTTTTATTATTAATATATAATAAGAAGAATTGTTATGTGACTGTTTTAGGAGAAACAAGATTGCGGTGTTATAATATGCTCTTTAAATCAATTTTGCTGCAGGGAGGCAGAACGCATTGCAGCACGTTTGCGCATGGTAGGATCTAAAATCTTTTTGCGGATGCGCAGAGATGTAGGTGTAACCTCTAAAAGCTCATCTGTATCAATAAATTCAAGAGCCTGTTCTAAACTTAAAACCTTGGGCGGAGTTAAACGCAGTGCTTCATCGGCGCTGGAAGAACGGGTGTTGGTAAGCTGTTTCTTTTTACACACGTTCAATTCAATGTCTTCACCTTTCCCATTTTGACCAACCACCATGCCGGAATATACTTTTTCACCAGGACCGATAAAGAGAGTACCGCGCTCCTGTGCGTTGTACAGACCATAGGTGATTGCTTCACCTGCCTCAAATGCAATTAAAGAGCCCTGTTTTCGGTACTGGATATCCCCCTTATAGGGGCCATATCCGTCAAAAATACTGTTCATAATGCCATTTCCTTTGGTATCTGTCATAAACTCTCCACGATATCCGATCAGGCCCCTGGAAGGAATGGAAAATTCAAGACGGGTATAGCCGCCGGAGGAGGCGCCCATGCTCTGCAGTTCTCCCTTTCTTTGGCTTAGCTTTTCAATAACGGAACCGGAGAATTCTTCAGGTAAATCAATATAACAAAGTTCCATTGGCTCTAATTTTTTACCGCTTTCGTCTGTTTTATAGAGAACTTCTGCCTTGCTTACTGCAAATTCATATCCTTCCCTTCTCATATTTTCAATTAGTACGGATAAATGCAGTTCACCACGTCCGGAAACTTTAAATGCTTCTGTGGTGTCTGTTTCTTCCACCCGCAGGGAAACGTCAGTGTTCAGTTCACGGAACAGTCTGTCTCTAATATGCCTGCTGGTCACATACTTTCCTTCCTGACCGGCAAGGGGAGAGTCGTTGACAATAAAATGCATTGCAATAGTAGGTTCAGAAATTTTTTGGAAGGGGATAGGAACTGGATTTTCCGGGGAGCATAAGGTATCTCCGATGCGGATATCGGAAATGCCGGAAATAGCTACAATAGAACCCATATTGGCCTCGGAAACCGCAACTTTGTTCAGACCATCAAATTCATAGAGCTTGCTGATTTTTACCTTTCTTGATTTTTCGGGATCATGGTGGTTTACAATTACCACCTCCTGATTTACCCGGACGCAGCCATTGTCTACCTTGCCTACGCCGATTCTTCCTACATATTCATTATAATCAATGGTGCTGATCAAAACCTGTGTTCCTGCGTCAGGATCACCTTCAGGGGCAGGAATATAATTGAGAATTGTTTCAAATAAGGGGATCATGTTATTTCCCGCTTCTTTTAAGTCTAAGGTGGCAGTTCCCGTTTTGGCAGATGCAAATACAAAGGGACAGTCAAGCTGGGACTCATCCGCATCCAGATCCAGAAACAACTCTAAAACTTCATCTACCACTTCATCAGGGCGGGCCTCCGGACGGTCAATTTTATTGACACATACCACTACGGGAAGCTTAAGTTCCAGCGCTTTTCTAAGAACAAATTTTGTCTGGGGCATAGCGCCCTCAAAAGCATCTACTACTAAAATAACGCCATTCACCATTTTGAGAACACGTTCCACTTCTCCGCCGAAATCAGCATGGCCGGGGGTATCAATGATGTTGATTTTGGTATCTTTGTAGGTCACGGCAGTGTTTTTGGATAAAATAGTAATGCCCCGTTCCCTTTCAATATCATTGGAATCCATAACACGTTCGACAACCTCCTGATTTGCGCGGAATACACCGCTTTGTTTTAAAAGTTCATCTACTAAGGTAGTTTTACCATGATCAACATGGGCGATTATTGCTATGTTTCTTACATTTTCTCTTTTCATTTTCATAATATTAATTTTTCCTCCATGTATAAGCCAAGATGCAGTAAGCAGCCTGCAATACAGCGCAAATACAGTATTTATCATATTTCAAACTGTTTAAGTATAGCACCACCTTCAAGGGCTTGTAAATATGAAAATACAATTTGCAGTGAAGGCTTAAGAGAGAATTGCTGCCCCGTCTGTTTTGTAATTGTTACAAAATGTAAAATAATGCGGTAAATAAAAGGTCTTTTTTGGAAAAAAATTCATATAAATAGTAATACATGACAGGAAAAAATTCTTAAGGAGTAAGAAGGGAGAACTAAAATGACAGATAAGGTAATTGAAAACAACCAGGTGGTAATCATGGGAGAGATCGTAAGTGATTTTGTATTCAGCCATGAAATTTTCGGAGAAGGATTTTATATGGTAGACGTGAATGTACCAAGGTTAAGCGATTCCAGTGATATTATTCCGCTGATGGTATCTGAGCGGCTGATTGATGTGAATGAGGACTATAAAGGACTAAATATTATGGTTCAGGGACAGTTCCGTTCCTACAACAGGCATGAAGAGCGGAAAAACAGACTTGTGCTTTCAGTATTTGCAAGGGAGATTGAGTTTGTGGATGAAACACCGGAAAGCTCGAAAACCAATCAGATTTATCTGGACGGTTATATCTGTAAGGAACCCATTTACAGAAAAACGCCTTTGGGAAGAGAGATTGCAGATCTTTTGCTGGCAGTAAACAGGCCTTATGGAAAAAGCGATTACATTCCCTGTATCTGCTGGGGAAGAAATGCCCGTTTTGCAAGTAATTTCTCAGTGGGAACCAGATGTGAAATCTGGGGAAGAATCCAGAGCAGGGAGTACATGAAGAGGCTTTCTGAGGATGATGCGGAAAAGAGAACAGCATATGAGGTTTCCGTAAGTAAATTAGAACTTATGGAGGAATAAAGATAAATTTCAGGTAACCCCTTTTTAATAAGGCTGGCCGCTGCATTTACAGATGAGTGATCATTTGTGGGCAGCGGTTTTTTGCACGTCTGCTGTCTGGAGGTAATGGAAGTTTATCACGTATTGGCAGTTGTGGGATGGCGTGTTATAATTTGATTAATATATTGAAGGGGTGAAATTAATGAGATTAGGCGCATTGGAGGCCGGAGGCACGAAAATGGTGTGTGCGGTTGGAGATGAAAAAGGAAATATATTTGATCAGATTTCCATTACCACGAAAACACCCGGGGAAACGATACCTCAGGTGACAGCGTATTTTAAAAAAGAAAAAGTGGAAGCTTTGGGAGTAGGCTGCTTTGGTCCTGTTGACCTGAATCAAAATTCAGATACCTATGGATGCATTACAAGCACGCCCAAGCTGGCATGGAAGAATTTTGATATGGCGGGCACACTGGAAAGAGCCCTTGGCTGCCCCATTGGTTTTGATACGGATGTAAACAGTTCTGTTTTGGGGGAAGTGACCTTTGGCCAGGCCAAGGGGAAAAGTTGTGTGGTTTATATGACCATCGGAACAGGGATCGGAGCAGGCATTTTTATAGAGGGAAGTCTTCTTCATGGAATGCTCCATCCGGAAGCAGGGCATGTGTTGGTCAGAAAAAGAAATGACGATCCTTACGAAGGCATTTGCCCTTATCATAAAGACTGCTTTGAAGGGCTGGCATCCGGCCCTGCCATCGAGAGCCGCTGGGGACAGGAGGCGGCAGCTTTAGCAGACGAAAAAAAGGTATGGGAGCTGGAGGCTTATTATATTGCCCAGGCGCTTACCGGATATATTTTAACTCTTTCTCCGGAAATGATTATTTTAGGGGGAGGCGTTATGAAACAGGAGCAATTGTTTCCGATAATCCGGCGAAAGACGCTGGAACTTCTTAACGGATATATAAAGACGGAGGAGATTGACCATATGGAAAACTATATAGTTCCGGCAAGTCTTAATGGCAATCAGGGAATTATGGGATGTCTGGAATTGGGAAGAAGAAAATTATGATATTTTTAAAACTGTCTCATTGCATGACTTTCTTTTTTTGGCTATGCTTGGGGCAGGAGGGATTAAATTATGGCAAACGAAGATAAAAAAATTTTAATGCGATGCTTCATGACAGCAAAGATATGCCCAAATTTCAGACAATAACAGATGAAAAGAGCATAAAAAAATATGGCGGTAACAGAATGTACTTTGCGCCTCCCATTGAATATGACAAAGTAATGAGGCGTGTACCTTGTGGAAAGCTGTTTACGGTAGGGGAAATAAGAGAATATTTTGCGAAGAAAAACGGAGCTGACTTTACGGAACCCATTACTGCAGGAATTTTTGTCTCGATTGCTGCATGGGCAAGCGATCAGAGGGAAAACGATAAAATCCCCTATTGGAGAATTCTTAAGGTAAATGGAGAATTAAATTCCAAATAAAATATTATGTAAAAGATTATGAGGAAGCATTATTTTCCTTATAAAACACAGCAGTTGGCCTTTTGTTGCCCAAATGTTGATTTTTGTACACTTTTATGATACGATAAATAACATATTTTAAAATATATTGCCAAAATGCGGCAGAAAGTACTCGGGTGAGGTGTATTATGAGGCAGGGAATTGTGCATATATACAGTGGGGACGGACATGGAAAATCACCGGCAGCGCTTGGAGAAGCGGTGATGATGGCAGCTTTGGGAAAGAGTGTAATGATCATACAGTTTTTAAAGGGAAAAGGACTTGCTGACTCGGAATTTTTGGGAAGGCTGGAGCCGGAGATCAAAATTTTCCGCTTTGAGAAGTCAGACTTAAACTTTGCGGAACTTTCCGAGGAGAAAAAGACAGAGGAAATCATCAATATTAAAAACGGTATTAATTTTGCCAAAAAAGTTCTCTCTACCGGCGAATGCGACCTGCTGATTTTGGATGAACTGTTAGGATTGATTGATAACAGCATTATTACAGTGGAAGATTTAAAAAATCTTCTGGAAGCAAGGGACGAGGAAACGGACGTCATCTTAACCGGAATTTCTTTAAATGATGAGATCAGCCTGCTGGCGGATGAGATTTCCAGGATAGAGACGGTTAAGATAAAAGGGTAACTGTTGTAGCAGCATTTTTTGCAATATGATAAGCATGAAATCATAGCATCTGTGCGTTGACAGTGCTTTGGCATAGTGCTATGATAGTTTCATAAAAGATAATTACATAGGATTTTGAGGTAGAGGTTGCGTGTTTTATGAGTAGTTTTTTGGATGTGGCAGGCACAGAAGAAGGAAAATGAAAGGAAAAAACGCCGAAAGAATCTGAAGGCTGTGATCGGATTCTTGGGCATACAGTGAATAACTGTATGACTGTCATTTGCAGTTATGAAAGGCTGCTGATGGGGCGCTATCCGATGAAGAGATATTTTTGAGGTAGTCGGTGCGCGGAAGGAAGCATCGATTTTTTTTAACAAAAAATAAGGAGCTTAGCCTCAGAGCTAAATCTCCTTATTACTTTTGCTTAAAATTCCGTTTGATTTTTTGCCAAATTGTAAGAGCTTTTCTCATGTTATCTGCTGGTACATGCTTTCGAATAGCGCGCAAAGTTGGCTTTACATGTCTCGCAGCAAAAATAAAACTACCATTTTTTTAGTACAAATCTTAAAACGAGGAATATATTTTCCACCAAAATATACATCCGCAACTACAACGGTTACTTCATCCCACGGAATCTGTACATAGTCATTTGGATTATTATCACTATAAAACTCAAACCCTTTATCTCCGACTAAAACTTTTCCATATGTAGGAATTCCTCTAAACCAAGTCGCAGCATCTACATACTCTGATTTTGTATTTAATGATTGAACCATATAAAAAACCTTTTCATAGATAAGAAAAACGGTCTAAACAAGACCGTTTCTTATCTGATTAATTGTTATAGTAAGCCAACTACGTGACCTACAATACCAACAACAAAGATACCAATAATGATAACGATTGGTGAAACTTTCTTCTTTAATAACCACATACATAAGAAAGTTAATAGAACTGCAGCAAGACCAGGAATTAAACTATCCAAGTTTTGTTGTAAGGTTGTTTGCTTAATTCTATCTAAGGCCATACCATTACCTAGGTTGTATTCACTCAAAGCCTTGTGAATACCTTCTGCTCCTTTTGGAAGGGTGTTCCAATCAATATAAGCACCCTTTTGAAGCGGAACGCTTGAAACAACTGGTTTGAAGTTAATTGTTACCCACCGCTCAATTAAAGCACCGATAACAAACATACCCATCATAGAAGCTCCACGGGTAATCTTTTGTAATAAACCACCTGAAGCATCTTCTGTAATTTTAGTACCAGCTTTGTAACCCATTTCTTGAGTGTACCATAAGAATGCCATACGAATTACATTCCATAATACAAAGAACAAGATAGGTCCTAAGATGTTACCACTCAAAGCAAGTGAAGCACCTAATGAACCAATAATAGGACGAACAGTGTACCAAAATACCGGGTCACCAACACCAGCTAAAGGTCCCATCATACCAACTTTAACACCTTGAATAGCAGTGTTATCAACATCCGCACCGTTAGCCTTATCCTCTTCCAAAGCAAGAGTAACACCGATAATAGGTGATGCTAAGTATGGGTGTGTATTAAAGAATTCCAAGTGTCTCTTTAATGCAAGGGATAGATCTTTCTTTTCAGGATATAATTTTCTTAATGCTGGGATTAAACTGTAAGCCCAACCACCGTTT